>Ga0315282_10000053_pt1 | contig 224465 bp, 203 predicted proteins | sample YL17G07_20_MG_FD_203693 | JGI IMG/M metagenome (GOLD analysis project Ga0315282, IMG submission 203693) | Sediment microbial communities from Yellowstone Lake, YNP, Wyoming, USA - YL17G07_20 | ecosystem: Environmental > Aquatic > Freshwater > Lake > Sediment | place: USA: Wyoming | collected... | reverse complement strand
AACCAGGCCGCGCACACGCGAGCCAGCCCCCAAGCACCAGCAGCGGCTTAGGTGCGGCTTGAAAGACTGAAGATGGAGAAGGATCTGCGTTTTCCTCCCAAAGGACTTGACAGCTCACCGGCAGCCTGCTATAACTACTGACAGTCAGGCACATTGTGAGAAATGTGTCGGGTGACGAATCAGAACGACAGGTGGTGCGCAGCGGACATCCTCGGTCCAGGTTGGTGGTTGTGAGTCTGAAGTACGCGTGAGGTAAGGAGGCTGCATTATGGGAAGACGATCGTTCCGTCCGGTAGTAGTTCTCTATCTAGCAGCAGTACTGACTATGCTCGCGTCCGCATGCTGTTCTGCGGACGCCGCCGACATGAAGCGCGGCGCCGACCTATTCTGGTCCGAGAGATATGACGAGGCAATCTCGGCATTCACGTCCGCTGCGGCTGCGGACTCCTCACTCGCACCGACCGCCCAGAGGATGATAGCTGTCTGCTCCTTCTATAAGGGCGAGTACGACAAAGCGATGAGGATGCTCACCAAGGTCCTTACCGACTGTCCGGCAAGCAAGGCAGCAGCCGACATGCAGCGGGGCAACGACCTCTACTGGGCCGAGCAGTATGACGAAGCGATCTCGGCATTCACATCCGCTGTGGCCGCGGACGCTGCAGTGTCGCCATCGGCCTTGAGGATGCTGGGGGTCTGCCACCTATACAAAGGCGACCCGGCCAAGGCGATGGAGATATTCAACAAGCTCCTTGCCGACTTTCCCACAAGCGAGGCGGCCGCGGAGGCGCCTTCCTTCATCGCGCTCTGCTACGAGCACCAGGGCAGGGCCGAGGACGTCATCGCCCAGTATAAGAAGCATGTGCTCGAGTATCCCGACAACGTCTGGACACCCGATGTGATGGTCCACCTATCGGACCGGCTTACAGACAAGGGGGCGTACGACGAGGCCCTGGCATTCCTGGGCAAGGTCATCAACGAGCACCCCAAGCTTGCGCAGCATGCTCGTGCCCACCTTGCTGAAGCCTACTTGGCCCAGGGGAAGTACGATCAGGCTATAGCGGTTGCAAAGGAGCGGCTGGAAGCGGCGGAGGCAGCGTGGCCGGGGGAGAAGGCTGCGGTGAAGGATCCAAGATACCAGCTTGCCGAGTGCTACCGCCGCGCGGACCGCGGGGCCGAGGCCATAGCGGGATACCAGACGCTGATCGCAGACTATCCCCAGGACGCAGTCGCTGTGGAAGCGGAATACCAGATCGCCTGGACGACGCTGCACCGCTTGAGGGATGCATCTCGTGCGAAGTCGCTGTTCGAGGCCTTTATTGCCGCCCATCCCGACTACGCCAACATGGTCGAAGCCAAGTCCCACCAGGCATTCTGCAGCGTCATGCTGGGTGATCACGCCACCGCCAGGGATATGTATAAGGCGCTGATGGAGGCCAATGCCTCCGACCCGTCCTGGAAGAGAACCTTCAAGCTTTCGCTTGGCAGCTGCCAGATAGAGCTGAAGGAGTATGCGGAGGCGCGGCAGACTCTGTCCGAGATTATGGCGGAGTATCCCGACACGGTGGACGCCCAAGCCGCTGCCGAATGGTACCTGATCATACGCGACAAGTAGGCGGAGGGAGGATAAGGAAGATGAGAGCGCGGACTGCTGTTCTGACAGCTTCTCTTGCCATAGGCGGCCTGCTTGCCTGCGCCGCGCCGGTATCAGGCGGCATAGCTTGCCAGCAGAAGATCAACTGCAATGCCTCGCCGATCTGGCATTACTACGGCAAAACGCCAGCCGAGAACGATATCTACCGCTGCATAAACACCACGGTCAACTTCTCGGTGTCCACCGACCAGAACGACAACGACACGTGCGTAGATGATTCGGAGATCTGCCTCGACGGCCCGATCAGCTACACCTGGAGCGGAGTAACCGACACCCACACGTCAACCGCCAGCGGATCCTGGTCGAGTAGCGGAACCTACACGGTAACGTGCACGATGACGGACCCCGGCAACTATGTGAAGGACAAGACGGAGACGGCGACCTGGACGGTGCGCGTGGGGCAAGCGATCTGGGACGCGCACACGGCGATCAGCGGCAGCATAACAGCCCCAGCGAACAACAGCGGCCACTGCCTCGGAGCGGAGGTAACCTGCAGCGCTAGCGCGTCGGATGACGACCACAGGCACGATTGCGCAACTGGCAACGACACGCATCCGCCCGACACGCTCACCTACACCTGGTCTGCCACCGGCGGCTCCTTCAAGGATGGCGTGAACGTAGGCGACACCGTGACGTGGATAGCTCCGCAGGAGACGCCCGGGGCCTACACCATCACCTGCACCGTGCAGGATGCCGCGCTGATCCCCGCTGGCGAGGTGGGCACGCGGGACGACGCCGACCTCCCGCTGTCGGTTGAGGTGAAGGTGATTGGTGGTGACATTGTGCCCGGGGACCCCTGCGGGGACCCTTATGGGAAGTACCTGCTCCTGACCAATCCTGTCAGCAGCTCCCCTCTGGAACCGTACCGCAGCCACCTCGACCAGCCTACCGGCACCACCTACAAATGGGAGATCTCGGTGGGCCAGGCTAACGCTCATATCGACGGTCCCGACACCCAATACTTCGTCAATCTGAAGGCCGACGCTGAGGGTGATCTTACCCTCAAGCTCACCTATACGTACGGAGACTGCAGCTGCGAGTACACGCTGGATACAGCCGTCCAGAAGCCTAATCAGGCCACCAGTAGTATGGAATGCGGCCAGTGTTACGGCCAGATATGCCAATTCCTCCCGCCCCTGTTTGGGGTTCAGCGCGACGTGCTATATACCATACGTGACGACGCGGGTCGGCCTGTTCCTCACGCCTATTGGGACGAGACTTGGGCCGGGACATACTTCCCTCCGGGAGGCTGGGACGGCCCAGCAGACTGCGCGGGCCGGGTACCCGACCATTTTCAGATTTACGAGCAGTGGCCCTGCTCTGGCAGCGGCAACACACTGGCCAGCGACGTGCAGCGGATCAAGGTGTCTGGGTGGCCGTCGGAGGGTTGGTTCTGGGGCCCCTGGACAGTGCAGGTTCAAGATCTCCCTAGCGGGCCGTACTTACACCATTCAGGCTGCGATTGACACCCACCGGATAATAACGGGTAGACCGCGCTGTGCTATGTTTATGCAAAGGAGTGGAATCGAATGAAAACTATGTATCTACTGGTCTGCGCTGTGTCGGCATGCGCGTTCGTCTTGCCCACGACAGCCACTCGGCCGTGCCTGGCCTACGAGGAACAACATTGGAAGACTATTGAGGACCTGCCAACGAACCTGCGACAGCACATCGATGAACTTTACGCCGCCCGTAACCGTAAGTTCACCTCTCTCGACGGAGTGGTGCCGGAATTCTCCGTGGCGGAGGTGAACGTGGCTGAGGCGGTGGCTAAGCTGAGCAACGAGCACAACGTCCTCTGTGGTATTGAGGTGGTTCCGTGGCCCGCCGATCCGAAGAAGCTGTCGGGGTTCACGCTGCAAAAGGTGTCGCTGTGCCTGCGCAACGCCACGCCTCGGCAAATCCTCAACAACCTGGTCCTGCTCGATCCCACTTTCGCCTGGGTTGAGGACCGAGGCATCGCCAACGTTGTGATGCGCCAAGCCCTTGAGAGTCCCACTTACCCCCTGAACATCCGCCTTCCAGCGTTTCATGCAAAGGGCAGGCCGTATAGTACGGTGTTCGTCGGGGAGCCTCCCAGCTTGCTCGGTCTTGCTGAGATCGTGGACAGAATCGCCATCGGCACGGTCGCTGGGTGGCCGCGGGAGTTCGAGCCGCCGGTCACGGTGGACGCGGTCAATGCCACCCCCCGCCAGATCATCAACCAGGTCGCGCGAGAGCTCGGCATGTCTTGGACGGTAGTATGGATGGGCACCGACCCTGACCAGACCGGTCGGCCGTGGGCGCATTTGTTCATGGTCCCTCATATAGAGATCGCTGGGCCTCTCCGCAGTGGCAGTAACACACTGCCGCAGAAGTGAGGCCGGCGACGTCCGACTCCTGATGGGCCGGGAAATCCATTCCCGGCCCCGCCCTTCCAAACCTGCAGTCCTGCCCCGCGTCCTCAAGCCGCTGCCGCTCACAGCGCGCGAACATTTTCCGCCGGCTTGTTGTCTAAGTAGTTGACAGCTGGGGTAGGCGCGGGTTATGGCGCGGGCGATTGTAGTGTCTGTAACTGGACCAACACTGAGGACTACGAGCCGGGGAAGGAATACCGGGTCAAGGTGTTCGTGGACGACACGCCGGGCGATGGACCCGGCGGTGACGACGCAGGCGTGTATCATTGCTCCGGAGGGGTCCTCCTGAATGCGCCGGCTGTTACGAACTTCGTCCGGTCCAAGGGCTATCCGATCGGCAACGTGGATAACCATGGGAACCCAGTCCCCGGGGGGTGGCTGTGGAAGTCCGAGTGGGACTCAAGCTGCGGCCAGGTGAGCCATCTCGACAAGGTCACCATACGCGAGGTGGTAACCTACGAACCGGCGTACACGTCGGGAGGTTGGCATTACACGTGTCACGGCGACCCACCAGCGAACTGCTTCACACAGATCTGGGCTGATCCGACCAAGGGAGTGCCGCAGGACACCAAGCCTATTGACGGTTATATGTTCGATCTGCACTACATGCCCTCGATGTCCGGCACGTGGGCGTCGTATTGCCAAGCCGATCAGAACTATGAATGGGCAACCGGTTGGCCCAAGTCACCAGATCCGACCGATGAGAGCCACAATTGGCACTTGCTTGCTAACTACACGATCCGACGCTACGTCGAGAACGAAGGTGGATGGCGGTACCGTATAACAAAAGGGGGATTTGAACACACGTTCCCGTTGCGATGATCCGCTCGTAAAGCTAGTCAGTCGCCAGATCAAGTTAAAGGAGGAGGACCAAGTGCGAGGCAACAAAGTTTCCAGGTCTATGTTAGCCCGAGCAATGCAATTGGCAACGTGCGCGTTCGCGATCGCCACCGTTGTATGCTTTCCACGGCCAACTGCAGCACAAGAGGGCCCAATGCTCCGATTCGTGCGATCGCCAGAGGAGATCTCCCTCACCCTCACTCTGCTAACCAAGGACGGCACCATAACGGCGGGTGAGCCTCTCCTGGCGCGAACCGCTGTACGCAATGAAACCAACGCGTCATTGGAGGTTTGGGCTAGCAATAGCGCGTCTCGGGCGATGCAGTTCGAGGTAAGAGACGAAGAAGGGCGTGTGGTCGCGTCCACCCCGAAACCCAGAATCCATGTGGAGGGTCTGCAGGGCATCTACTCCCTGAATCCTGGCCAGACTAGGACTGGGAACTGGGTAATCACAGGACTATGCCAGTTCACGAATCCCCGAGTTTACGAGGTGCGCGTGACGCTCTGGGATTTTTCGGGGAACCAGCCTAAGTTAGCTGAGGATTCATGCGTCGTCCGGGTGCTTCCTTATGATCCTAAACGCTTAGAGGAGCGGTGCGATGAACTGTTTCGACCCATATCCAGCCACGGACCATATGGCAACCTGCCGTGGACAGCACGAGTTACCGCCCTGTACTCGGTGCGCAACGAGGTAGTCCTGCCCTACCTGGATTGGATGGCCCGTGAGTGGTCGGACGGAGACGCATGCCTTGCGATGCTGAGATTAGGAACCGAGAGGGCAAAGAAGCTTCTGGACAGTCTGGCCGCACGCCACGGTGAGGTCGGTCTGGCCGCGCGCCGGGCCAAAAGGATGGTGCTTCAGCCGGCAAACGTAATGTGGGATATGTCTGGCGATTAACGACCGAGGCTTTGGCTGACTCTGTTCCCTATTATCATGCGGAGGAGTCTTTGATGGAGACAAGTAAAGTGGAGAGGGCATTTCAGCGTCTAGGACTGGCAATTGCCTTCGCGGTTATTGGGGTTATTGGCATATCGTGCGTCGGAGGCGCACGGGCTGCTTCGGATGGTATTGCGGTCGTGGTGAACGTCGACCGCATACCTGATGCCCGACTTCCAAGCCTTGCCGACGTGCGTGCTCATTCACGTACCGTCGTGCGCTCGCTCCGGTCGTCGGGATACTGTGTTGCCACCGATCCAAGTGAGCGCATCATTGCAGTTACCGGCCCCAAGGATATCTCGGACACTGCAGACTTCACCACCGACCTTCCCGCTCGTACGATTGCGGCTGCGATAGTGCAGGGCGTCACCCCTCGCCAGTTTGCATCAAGAAGGAAGGGCTACATAGCGTTAGAGGATCTATCGACCAATCAGCGAGCTGCAGCACTGCGGCTTGCACATCGGTATGGCATATCAGATGAACACGGTGTTCCTAAGATGCCTGCCTCGCGTCTTGTAGCTGGGCTTTGGCCCTCATGGAGACTGCATCTGTGTATGCAGAAAGACACCGGGGCCGTTTGCCGCTCTCTTGACCCCGCCATTCGCCCCCCTTCGGAAGCGGCCATCAAGGCGCCTCCACTCCACGGCTCCCCGCTCTGGTTCGCACTGCCCCACCGGTCAGTCGCTCTGGCTGATCAGTTAGTAAGTGTTGACCCGGGGACATATGATCTGTTCAGTCCGCTCGCGAAGTTGCCAAAGCCTGAAGGAAGTGCCATTGCTGCCGAGGCTGGCTCCAGCACGGTTCGCTTGGCTGTTGCTGCCGATAAGGTTCCGTTGTACGCCTTACTATGGGCGATAGAGGTGGCGAGCGGATTGGAAGTGCGGCTTGGGGATCCGTCCGCGCCTGCTAGCCCCAGCCCCCTAGAACTAGAAGATATAACCGGTCCAGTGTACACCCTACAGCCAGTGCCGCGAGTCGGGTACTACTGGTTACCCGCGGACCCACTGCGCTCAGGCGCCTCAAAGTCGACACTGACGGCTTCACTAAACGCCACGTCAGATTGGTTGGGCTGGCCGTTGTCCGACTTGCCGCTCCTTTACCGCAACCAGATTCAGGACGCATGGCAGCGGTTGCACAAAGCCAAGGGCATGGAATCGCCTCCCCTGCCAAGTGAGCAAACCGTTGTCATCTGGACAAGAGCACTGTTGCTCTCGGTCGAAGCACAAGCGGAAGATGGGAGCGGTGGTGGCATTGAGATAGTGCTGCCGGTGCTTTAGCCTTACCATCCGTCCGATGGGCCGGGAAATCCATTCCCGGCCCCATCTTCCCGGACCTCTGTCCGGCTGGGACCGGGCCGAACGGGACGCAGGAGGCAATCAGTCGTTGATGCAGGACTCGTCGCTAACAACGTCCTATATCTACGATGGGGACACCAGGGCCAAGCTCTCGCTGTGGGGTGGCGACTACTACTGGGAGTTCATCAATGACCCCGCTGCTTCGATACCGGCTGTGCTGGTGTCCAAGGGTCATACGGATCTGGAGACCACCTACGTATACTACGTAAGGGAGCCGGGAGGTGAGCTTCTGGCAAGCTTCGACTCGGCTGAGACGCCGAACACTCTGTACTATCACTTCGACGACCTGGGGAGCACGGTGCTGACGACTGATGGCACCGGTGGCGACGTGGGGAAGTCGACCTATCGTGCCTGGGGCTGGCCGACGACCAGCGACCCGGGACCGTATCTCTTCTGCGGCCGGCTGGGCTACTACGAGCACATTCAGGACCAGAACTGGCTGGAGCAGAGCTCTCTTCTGCAGCTTGGTGTCCGGTTCTACGACCGCGACATCGGACGGTTTACGCAGAGGGATCCGGTACGTGACGAGCTGGCGAGCACCTATGGATATGTTGACGATAGGCCCGTCGCGAGCGTCGGCCCCTCCGGCCGCACGGCGCGCGACGCGTGGGACGCAACGGGTGGCAACGCCGACGCCTCTACGACGCCGCTGGTGTCCTACTACCCGATTGCTGGTGCCAAGGCATGCGAGGCAAAAAGCGGCGATGCCAACGCGACCGAGTGCAACGCAATCTGGATGGAGTACTGTCACAAGACCTACTGCCCGACTATCTGTGGGACAGACACAAAATGTCTGGTGGAGTGCGGGCACGCCTGCCAGCGCTGGAGCAAAAGCTGCGAGGAGCGCTGCGCCTCGGGCGGCTGCCGGGATTGGGAGGCTGTGCCGTGGATGAACTACTGTTGGATGTATTACCTGTACGAATACGACAAGAAACATTGGCCGTACCCGCCAACGCGGCCACCCGGCATTCCCCCAGGCGGGATCAACCCGCCGCCTTAGTCTTCCGCACGGAGGTTGGAGCGCGCAACCGCGCTGTTTTAGGGAAAGGAGCAGGCAGCAATGCATAGGCGAGCACCGTATGCATTCAGAGTAGCGCTCATCGCCGTAGCGGCGGCCGCCGTTACGGCGGCGGGCTTAGAGCTAGCCAGGCGGCCTAACGTGGCGGCGGCAGGGGGTGCGGTGGGCGACGCGAGCGCGCACCCCCTGGCGGAGTCCCCGCACGCGCGGGGCCGCACGCCCGCAAGCCCCTCACCCCACCGCAGGGTCGGGGCGCTGCCGCCCGGCACGATCAACCCCGTGACCGTCACGCCCGGAAATCCCTCACCCCACCGCGGGGTCGATGCCTGGGAGCCGAGCCCAGACGGGACGTCGGTCGCCTTTCTGACGCCCTTCTCGGGGGGTGCCGCTCTGGGGCCCGCAACCCGAGTCCGCTGGGTGGACCTGCGCGGGGCGCACGCCGCCCGGTGGGTACAATCGGTCTCGGGCGTGTCTATGGCGTGGACCGGGGACGGCACGGGCTTCGTCTGTTCGACCTATGGCGAGGCCCGTCCGTTCATGGATCCGGAGGTGCGGCTTGTGCTCTACACGCCGCGGGACGGGCGCGCGACCGTGCTAACGTCCGGGCGCGACGACTGCTGGCCCGCGTGGCGCAGCGACGGACGGGTGCTCGCGTTTGTCCGCGTCGATTGGTCACGCCCTTTGGGGGCGGTTGACAGAACCCGCGTCTATGTACTGCACCGCCTGGCGGGGCGCTTCGGAATGCCGGAACCGATTGGCCAGACCCACTTTGTCATCTCGCGCGTGTTATGGCGCCCGTTCCACAGCCAGATAGCGTACATCGAAGAGGCTTGCGCGGAACCGAGCCAACAGCAAGGAGATTTCCGTTGGGATGTGGTGCTGGTGGACGCCATCCACGGGCAGGAGACCAGGCTAACGAAGGTCCACGACGTAGGCAAGGCCGGGCTAGACTTCTCCCCGGACGGCAGGCGCTTGGTCTTTGTGAGGGAACCGCGTGCCGCACTGAGGAAGGCCGGCGGGGTCGTGGAGGTCTTGGATGTCAGCAGGCGCAGGTGCCGCGTTCTCCTGAGTGCCGCAGATTTGGGCGGCGGCCGCGTGAGGGTGACCGACCTGCGGTGGTCTCCGGCAGGCGACCGCATCGTCGTCGGCGCATCCGTTGGACCAGACTGGCACTGCGACATAGGCATCGCTCGCTGGCCGTCCGGCAGATTCGTGTGGCTAACTCGCGACGGGGAAAGCAGACTGCCCAGGTGGTCACACGGCGGCAGCAGGATCCGGTTCGTCCGCGGGCAGAACGAGCTGTGGGAGATGCGCATCGACGGCACAAAGTGTCACATGCTGCGGGAACTGCCGGGCTAGGTGTCGTGCTGATACGTTTGGCGGCGTGGCCCGAAAAACAGGGGCAGTCGCCGTATCCTGCGATGGGGCCGGGAGACCCATTCCCGGCGGAATCTTCCCGGACGTGTGTCTGGCTGGGAACTGAGCCGGACGGGACGCGGGAGGGAATCAGTCGTTGATGCAGGATTCCTCGCGAACAACGTCTTACATCTACGATGGGGACACCAGCGTCAAGCTCTCTCTGTGGGGCGGCGACTACTACTGGGAGTTCATCAATGACCCGACTGCTTCGATACCGGCTGTGCTGGTGTCCAAGGGTCATACGGATCTGGAGACCACCTACGTATACTACGTAAGGGAGCCGGGAGGTGAGCTTCTGGCAAGCTTCGACCTGGCGGATCCGCAGGTAAAGCGATACTACCACTTCGATGCCCTTGGCAGCACGGTGCTCGTGACCAACGGCGGCGGAACCGTCTCAGACTCGTTCACCTACGGTGCTTGGGGGGCGGTGCTGAACACCCCGCAGAACAACCTGAAGCCGTATCAGTATGTGGGGCAGCTGGGTTACTATCAGCACAGCTCAGACCGGGGCACGGCGATGCACGACCTCCTGCAGCTTGGTGTCCGGTTCTACGATCGCGACACGGGCAGGTTTACGCGGAGGGATCCGATCAAGACAGAGGGACAAACTGACTATGCTTACGCAAACAGCAACGCGATAGTTCGTGCAGACCCAGATGGACGTTTCAGCTCAGCATGGTGTGCTCTATTCTGTATCGTGTTCTGGGAGATTTATGATAAGTGCGAGGAGTTGTGTGCTGCAGCCAACGACATAAATGAGCTTAGAAAGATACTAAACAAAGCGATAGGGGACCGCGGGCAGTGCCACAATCCGAAGATTACGGCTGATTGTGTTGAGAGGTGTCATACAAAGTCGCGATGCGCGCAATGCTGTAGCGATCTGTATGACCCGGTAAGTGACACGCAGCAGCATGAAAAGTGTATGCAAGCTTGCGAGAGAATGGGGGAGAAGATGCCGAAGCCGAGATGTGGTATACTGGAAACTGTACGGAGCAGCGACTAGAATGCCACACGCTGGTACTGTGGATCATTAGGCTGGAGTGCGAACTATGAGGACAAGAGCAGGCCTCCTACTTACGAGTGTATTGTTGCCGTGCTTGGTAGCATACGGGCTTGACCGCTCGCGTGATCGCAACCCTGTCCTCGTGCCGGGGGATTATACAACCAAGTGGATAATCCCCTCGACCGAGCAACCTGCCACACTAATCGGTGAGGTCGTAGAGAGGAAGAGCGTGAGGGGGATTAAGGGAAAAGCTTGTGTCGTGTCAGAGTTGCCAAGATATGGTCAGTTGGTTTTTGATGGCGTTCCCGATTGGCGTTTCGACTTGGTATTGGACGAATCCAAGGGTACTGGGACTGGATATGATACCCTGTATCTAGATGTGAACCATAGGCATGACTTCCGCGATTATGTCAGGTTTGCGGCGAGTCGAGCTAACACTGACGGGTCGGTCTCGTTCTATGGGGTTCTCTCTCTGCTGGTGAAGCGGTTATTCCCGGAATCGAGAAACCGTAATGATGGCAAGATTGACCTAGTGTTTGGCAATACCGACGAGACGCCTATGCAAGGAGACGTGTACCTGAGGGGATACTGGAAAGGAGATATCGAGTCAGATGTAGGCAAGATACCTGTTCGCCTTATGGACGGGAACGCCAATGGCCAGTACTCAGACCGCTGGGTGTGGGTTGTAGGAGATTCATCTGGCGTGGGGGATGCGGTTATCTTGGATTGGGATAGGTGCGGGTTTGAGAATATGAAACCCGACACTGTCGTACCGTATCCTGTGGCACAACCTGTCAGTCTTGGCGGCAAGTTGTACCAGTTTGAGCCCAGCGCCTCCGGGGACCGGCTCTCAGTCTCATTGTACCATGGCCCAGTCGCTCGGGTGTCGATACAGCCTGGAGGATCGGATCCGATAGCAGCGAACGCCAGCAGAGTCATCGCGGCGGGCGCGCTTGGTGCCTTCTCTATTCCCGTCGACGGCTCAATGACTGACGTGCCCGCCGGTACCTACAACAGTCTGGTCGTCAGTGCCGAGCTACACGAGCAGTCAGGCCAGACGTGGAAGCTTTCGTATGTCGACACTGCCCCGTTTCTTGTTCGTGAGGGCGAGATACTGCGGCTTCGCCTGGGCGGGCAGGTACATTTCTGTATCGCTCACGGCCCAGAACCATTGCGGTTGCACCGGGGCAAGACGGCCCCCATGGCCACAACTGTGCGCGTGGGAGAAAGAAGCATCAGCGGGTTGCATGTCAGTTCGAGTAATGGTACCTCAGATGGGCCCGTCGCTTACGTGAGGGACGCGGCAGGTCTGACGGTAGCCAAGGGGGCCTCACGAGGAGATGGATCTCTTACGTGTTGGATCCAGGTGCCACGACAGCTTAAGCCTGGCGAGTACAGTGTTGAGTGCTCGTTGGACACAGGTCCCTTCGCAGGCGTCCTACAGAGCTCAGCTGTGCTTACTGTGGATTAGCCGATGGGCCGGGAAATCCGTTCCCGGGCGAATCTTCCCGGACGTGCGTCCGGCTGGGAACTGAGCCGGACGGGACGCGGGAGGGAATCAGCCAGATAGGATTCTCCGGCAGCCGCTTCTACCCGGAGTATACAGGCGCGGACAAGGTCAGGTACGAGTATGACGAGACAAGCAGGCTGAAGAAGGAGAACTGGGGACACCTGAGCGGCGGGAGCTGGGTCTCCGACCACCTGGAGCAGTGGACCTACGACTGGGTTGGGAACAAGACGCTCTCCGGCAGCACCTACACCTTCAACGAGGTGGACGAGCTGCTGGACACCGACGGACAGAGCCCGGACGAGTATGCCTACGATATGCTCGGCAACCTAACGACCTCGTCCGTAGGCTTCTCGTATACTGACGACAACTTGCTCTATCAGGTAGACGCCGGATACGATGTATCGACGCTGACCTGGGATGCCGGCCAGAGCAGGGTCAAGCTCTCGCTGTGGGGTGGTGACTACTACTGGGAGTTCATCAATGACCCGACTGCTTCGATACCGGCTGTGCTGGTGTCCAAGGGTCATACGGATCTGGAGACCACCTACGTATACTACGTAAGGGAGCCGGGAGGTGAGCTTCTGGCAAGCTTCGACTCGGCTGAGACGCCGAACACTCTGTACTATCACTTCGACGACCTGGGGAGCACGGTGCTGACGACTGATGGCACCGGTGGCGACTTGGGGAAGTCGACCTATCGTGCCTGGGGCTGGCGGACGACCAGCGACCCGGGACCGTATCTCTTCTGCGGCCGGCTGGGCTACTACGAGCACAACCAGGACCAGAACTGGCTGGAGTATAGCTATCTTCTGCAGCTTGGTGTCAGGTTCTACGACCGCGACATCGGCAGGTTCACGCAGAGGGACCGGGCACGCGGGCAACCCAACGCATACTGGTATGCGGCCGCTGCTCCTTCGGTTTTCGTTGACCCGGACGGCTACCACGAGACGTGCTTCAGGAAGGGTCAAGCAAAGGATGCACATTGGGCTGGCAGGAGCGGCGAGAACCGGATCCTCTGCCCGCTCGGCATCCGGTTGAAGAAAAAAGAGGTACTGAGTAAATTCCCCCGGATGGATGATTGCCAACCCAAGCTTGACAAAGGCTGGAAGATTGTCAAGTGTTGGGATGGTAAGAAGGAGGTTGACTATGGCCCAGTAATGGCGGAGGTCAGGGGTGTAAAAGTCAAATGCACGGCACGGATTACCTTCGAAGGGGAGTGGTGTGAGATATGCCAGCCGAAGAAGAAATAGCGACGGGACCACGGTACGACAGAACACGAGTGATGCCTTCCCGCGATGGGAGGATGGATACACGCTTGCCAGCTTTCATGGCAGCGTTGCTCGTAGTCTCTACTTCTGCACTGGGGGCCGTCGCGCCTCAGGCGCCGGAACCGATAACCCTGTTCAAGGGTGTGGCGCAACCAGAGCCTTCGGTCAGAGTGCGTTGGGCTCCACGCGGCGGTGCGATCGCCACGACGGGTTTTCTGTCGCGGACCGAGGTATCGGCGGACCAGACGCTTCCTCGGGACGGCCCTCTGGTAGTCTCGGGCTTACTGCTGTTGAGCCTGAAAGGTGAAGACCCAATGGTGCTGTCGGCTGAGACTTCGAACTTCACCTGGGCGGATGACGCAAAGCACATCGTGCAGCAGTTGTCACTTGGTCCGTCGGGGGAGAGTCGGTTCTACAGCATCGACGTGGAGACGGGCGGGATGACACCGTTGCTGACTGTGTCTAGGTCGGTCGATACCTACACCTTCTCGCCCGACGGCGGACGGATAGCCTATTTGCAGGACGACCAGCAGATAGTCGTCGCTGACCTTACGCGACAAAAGCCGGTGTCCCGGCCGGTCCGTGTACCCGACGACATACACCCGTATTTCGTTGTATGGCTTGGGCGGACAGGCCAACTGCTGCTGAACAGTATTGAGGGCATGTGCCTGGTTGATCCGAACACGAAGGCATTCACACGGCTGCAGATGCCCAAAGATGTGGACCTGAGTCGCGTTTATGAAGAACGCTACGTCGGTGCTGACCGGGAAGGGAACCAGTTCGCCGTGGCGTGGTACGACGCGTCCGGGTTTGCGTGTATCTACCTATTCAGAAAAGGTCAGGCCGGTTGGCAGTCACAGCGGCTAACCGCAGCTGGTAGGGAAAACCTCTTAGCGTTTCCCACGTTTTCACCGGATGGCAGCCGCATAGCGTTTGTGCGATCCGGTGCCGGGGGTGGAGGACGTTATAGCCTGTGGGTGATGCCCGCACGTGGTGGAGATGCCGTACTGGTGGCGGACGACTTGCAGCGGAGTTGGTTTCCCGCCGGGTTCGATTGGTCCCCTGACTGTGGATATCTTGCTTACGCGGACGTACGAGGTTCTGTTCGGATTGTTGCAGCCGCAAAGTGAATATCGACAGAAGGGGCATCCACGACTTTGTATGCTTGTATGACTCCGGAGGAGGTATGGCCGGGTCGTACGGTTCGTATCAGATGAGGGCCTTTCTCTGGCGCGCGGGGCGGCTGCCAACGCGGTCCGCCGCCCCGCCCCTCGCACCACGGTGCTCGTGACCAACGGCAGCGGAACCGTCTCAGACTCGTTCACCTACGGTGCTTGGGGGGCGGTGCTGAACACCCCGCAGAGCAACCTGAAGCCGTATCAGTATGTGGGGCAGCTGGGTTACTATCAGCACAGCTCAGACCGGGGCACGGCGATGCACGACCTCCTGCAGCTTGGCGTCAGGTTCTACGACCGCGACATGGGCAGGTTTACGCAGAGGGATCCGGAAAGACAGAGCATCGTCGGCTGGTTGTACGGAGGCAATCAGCCGTTAAGATACGTTGATCCGAGTGGTACCATCGCATTTCTTCCTCCTGTTATCATCCCAATCATTCGGGGGGGTCGCTGGGAAGAGTATCCATACCACCGGCTATGCTACAATGCGTGTGTGAATACCAACAAGGACCCTGATCCGCAGTGGATTGATCTGCTGATATCTCTCATTCCGGACACGCCTAAAGGATGCGGCAAGTCAGCAAAATGTGCAAACGAGCTGCGGAAACTGCTTAGCTGTGGAGAGCTTAGGGATGCGTGCAAGCGGTTTTGCCAGCTACGGTATGAGCATATGCGAGGCGTTCCCATTGGGTCCGACGAATTCTGGAGGAAGCGCGGTGGCTTCTATAACGACAGGGATTTTTGGGGATTCCTAACTAAGATGTGGTGCACGATGTCTGATGAGGAACGGAACACTGGTCATTGGGTGTATCCATCGGCGCCAATCCAGTTGTAAACCCACAGGCTTTTCCTGCGTGGGGAAGGTGCTCGGAATAAGCAGTCCACGCCTGATATGGTTTTGAGGGGCCGTGTTTCCCCAATGGTTGAGAGTTCACTGCTGGGGTATATGTGCTATTGTGGACGAGGCGGAAAGGTGCGGTTGTGGTTTTAGCCCTATGCTATAGGAAAGATGCCAACGTGTCGAAGATTATGGTGAGCTCCCGTTTCTCGGGCAGCGACTGTTATTGGAATGCCTATATGTCGAACGCAAGAAATGACAGAGTCAGGACTGTTGCGGTACTGCTGGTAGTGCTTGTCACCAGATTGCTGCCAGGCTGTACTGCCAATCGTGCACCGAGATACGGGAGCATCCATGAGGCAGCGTACGCTGGCGACACGCTGGCCGTGAGACGATTCTTGTCTAAAGGCGTGAGCGTGGACGCACGAGCAGGCGACAACGGTCTGACGCCGCTGCAAATGGCCGCGCTGAATGGCCAGGAGAATGTTGCACGACTGCTGATGTCTCACGGCGCGCGGGCGGATATTTTCGTGGCATCCGGCATAGGTGATTTGGCTTCAGTCAGGTCAATGGTGAAGGGTGGTGCAGAGATCAATGCGAGCTTGATCTCCCTAGGAACCCCACTGGTATGGGCAGCCAGAAGTGGACATCTCCAGGTGGTCAGATTCCTGATAGAGGAAGGAGCAAAACTGGGTCCCGGTTCTCGTCGTCCGCTCACGTCCGCCCTCCACGAAGCGACACTGAATGGTCATGTGACAGTGGTTGGATATCTGCTTACCAAAGGCGCAAGTGTCGATATTAGAAACAAGCACGGTGAGACCCCACTCCATCTTGCAGCAATGCGTAACAGGTCCCCGGTGGCAGCAGTACTACTATCGAGCGGTGCGCAAGTGGATGCCAAGGACGACGCTGGTTATACGCCGCTACATTGGGCGGTGCTTGCCGTCAATGACCGGAGGGGGATTGTAAGACTTCTGCTGCAGAGTGGAGCGGACCCGAATGCTAAGGCGCAGAACGGCCGTAGTCCCCTTTCCGAAGCTATCCGTCTTGGCCGCAAGGATTTGGCAGAGATTATGCGTTTCCCGCAGTCTAAGTAGATTCTATGCTGCGGGAACGCCGCACTTCCGCCAGCCGTTCGGCTATGCATAGATCAGTTCTCGATGGGCCGGGAAATCCATTCCCGGCCCAATCTTCCCAGACGTGTGTCCGGCCGGCGACTGAGCCGGACGGGACGCGGGAGGGAATCAGCCAGATAGGATTCTCCGGCAGCCGCTTCTACCCGCTGTATACAGGCGCGGACAGGGTCAGGTATGAGTATGACGCGATAAGCCGGTTGACGAAAGAGGACTGGGGACACCTGAACGGCGGCAGTTGGGTATCCGACAACTCGACCACGTGGAGCTACGACTGGGTCGGCAACCGCGGGACGGGGTCCGACTTCAACCAGGTGGATGAGTACAAGGCCGGGAACGGGTATCTGTATGACAAGCGAGGGAACGTGGAGTATGAGCCGAACTCGTCGGGCACGCCGAGGACGAGGTACTACTACACCGACGACAATCTCCTCGAGCAGGTTGACGACGTGACCACCGGCGGCACAAGAACGACGTACCTGACTTGGGATGCGGACCAGCGCAGAGTAAAGCTTGTGAGCGGGAGGAACACATGGTATTGGGTGTATGACCCGGCTGCTGGGATACCTGCGGTGTTGCTGGCGACCGACCCGTTGTGGGATGCGCCGAGGTACTACGTAAGGGAGCCAGGTGGGCAGCTTCCCGCATGCCTCGACTCCAACGGCTCTGTGTGGTATTATCACTTCGACGCTCTTGGCAGCACGGTGCTCATAACAGACGGAACCGGGGGCGTTACTACGGAGACTGCATATGGCGCGTGGGGCAGTGAGCTGGTGAGCTGCACGGAGAAGCCGTATCACTTCGTCGGACAGCTTGGCTACTACAGCCACCTGACCAACCAGGGGGCAGCCTTGAGCCATCTTATGCAGCTTGGTGTCCGGTTCTACGATCGCGACATAGGCAGGTTTACGCAGAGGGATGCGATCCCTGAGCTCAGTGTGAGCGCGTACGCATATGCCGGACTGAATCCCCAGCGGTTCGTCGACCCATCCGGCCTCAAGAAGAAGGAGCTTCCGAAGAAGATATGGGATGCCGGCAAGCACACGGCGGAGCTCTTCAATTATGGCAGATTCTGCAATGACGTGTGGAATATCGCCCAAGAAAACCAGGAGGACGGCCGTTACGAAGGAGACAGGAACCCCGGCTTCGACTGGGTTGCGGGCCTGCAAGTGGGCAACACATGCGAGAACCTAAAGAAGAAGTTCAACTGCTGGAGTCACACCAAGTGGAACGGTGTGTGCACGGAATGCGTGGCACGGTCCAATGGCGGCAGCGTTGCTGGGACCGTTAAGGAGTGGATAGAGATATACGCGGACGCCATACGCGCGGTTACCGGTGGGTAGCCGGGCGGGACGGCCCGTGGAGGGAGTGGAATGAGACATAGAGGCGTACTGTACACCACACTGGTTCTTGCAGCCCTCGCTGTCGGAGCGGCGATTGGGCTCGCGGTCGGCCGACAAACCGCGGCGGACCAGGGCCGGGTCGCGTTGGCAAGGATGCAAGAGCGCGACCAGCTCGATGCGGCGAGGGCGTATCTGACGGGCTTGGCCGGAGGCCAGTGGAGCACGGTCGTATCCGTGGCGTCCGGCCACATCTGGCCCACATGGGTGCTGGGGAGAGGCCCGGGCCGCTATTGCGACACCGCGTACCAGCTACCGACGGCTAGGGCACGACTCAAGGCTGTAACCAGCGTACGGCTCGGTCCTGCCATTAGCGCGGACTTTCTTGAGTCCGCCCAACCGTTCGAACTGCAAGTCCGGCTGCCGAGCAGAGCGGGTGCCAACGGCTGGGCAAGCCGAGAGCATCCGCCCAGGGCCGTGTTGTACGATCAGGGGAATCAGACCTACTTCGTCTTCGTGATTTGGGAGAACGGCGGATGGCGGGTGTTTGGCACTCCTCTGCTCGCGAAGGCGAGCTACCTGAAGTACAAGGACTACTTGGACGCCTTGAGGGCGGACGGCGTGACCGAAGGGCGTGCGCCGGACCCTGTCACAGGCAGGTAGTGGTACTTGGACGGGGCGCGACTGCAATCGCGCCCCGACAGAACGAGGAGCATTTGTAATCCGGTCTCGGGATGGGTCTCGCTGATTGCCTCAAGCCTGGATTGTCGGGCATAGGGCCGATAGATTGTTTACCCTGTGGCCCTCTCGAGGAAGGGCACTGCGACGCCGCCTTCCCCAATCGCATCTGCATCAACATAGGGCGGGCCATGCGGGCGCGGGGGGGGTCTCCCAGGCGTCATACTGCACGAGGCGGTCCACTGGTGCAGGGACAAGCACGGACTTTCTAGGCCCGACCCAAGAGGGCCAGGGAACTTTTGGTGCAACAGGTGTGGGCGGCGGTGGGGAAACTCTGAGTTCACAAACGAAGAGAGGATAGCTGAAAGGGTTAGGCATGACTGTGGGTTCTAGGTGGTACTGTCGTAGCTACGTCCACGGTGTTGTGGTCGCCCAGGCAGCCCTGATACTGTGGGGCGCTTGGGGGTGCGACCGTTCCAAACCTTCACCGCCGCAGGGTAAGGCCGGAGAGCAGCTCGGCAACGCCAGGAAGCGTCAGCATCCCCGGCCGCCCAAAGCGCGCTTGTTGAAAGTGTCGTTCTATGGCTTTAACGGCTGGCCGGTTCGAATCACTGCGAACTGTCAGGAACAGAACCTAACCGTATTGGGACGGTACGGGCCGGGCAGTCGCGTGAGGTGGACTGACTGCAGGATCACACGTGGCGAACTGCAACAGCTTAACCAACTGATCTCTGATATGGCCTCAGACCTGAGAGGCTTCCGACCCAGATTGGATTGGTTCAAGGGACGACGTCCTCCGCTGGACTAGGGAGCCATAGTGACCATAGCATGGACGGACGGCCAGAGGTGGCTGAGGATTCCGCCGCACGACATCCGGTCAGGCCTGCCACCCGAGGCGGCAAGGGTCTACGCTTGTCTCGACCGCATAGCGGATCATCTTGGGACACTTTTCGACAAGTACGAACAACGCTCGCGTCTCGTGCGGAGCGGCATGCGTATCCCAGGGTTGGACCGATTCTACCTTGAGATGGACAACATCATACGGAACGCTGCCCCGCGGGGTGCCGTCGGGTGGTAGTAGTACCCGATGGGCCGGGAAATCCGTTCCCGGGCGAATCTTCCCGGACGTGCGTCCGGCTGGGAACTGAGCCGGACGGGACGCGGGAGGAAATCAGTCGTTGATGTAGGATTCGTCGTGAACAACGTCCTGCATCTACCATGGGGACAGCCGGTTGGGTTATGTGGCTTGTCCGTTGCTGAACCCGGTGGCGTTCGTCTACGACCGGGTTGGCAACAGGAGGAATCCTCCTCCTGATCCGAACCGGCTGGTGTTCGACAACGCAGATCGGCTCACGAACTCGCCTGGTTCTATGCTGCGGCACCACCGCACTTCCGCCAGCCATTCGGCTATGCATAGATCAGTTCCCGCAGCATACAGCAAATCGTGGGCGTAGGCGCTTCGCTGGCCTTCGACGACAGTGGGCGCCTCCGACTCGTGGCCATAACTCCCGGCTCCGACAATCGCAGCCGCAGCCGGTGGAAGGAGGCAGACACATGCCTCCTGGCGTAGGTTGGACAGCTCTTGCCCTTGGGTTGTGTGCGGCAGCCTGGCTCTCGGCCCTGGTGCGCGCACAGCCAGCCGCGCAGCTCGAGACGGCGCTGACAGGGGGGCGTTCGCCTACGATCCGCCAGCGGTCGCACCTGCTGTGGTCCAGGAGGTGACGCCGAGCGGGTCGGTGTATCACTACCGTGAACCGGATGGGAGTCTGATAGCCAGAAGGCAGGGGCTGACAGGCAGCGACTGGGTGTTCTACCGTTTCGACGAGCTTGTTTCGAGCACGACGATGGCAGGGTTATATGCTTGTGCAAGTGGCCCCGCTGCGGCTATCAGCTGGTCGGGGAGACGGGTGTCTTTCTATCAACGCTGGTGGTCGAGTCAGATGCCGGGCTAGCAGCTGACTCGACCACCGGGAGGGCTCCGAAGTGGGAGGTATTTATGAAGATCCTTCTATGCCTAGCCATCGGGCTGATTCTGGCTACCTTTCTCGTCGATCACTTCCAGCACGGATGGTACAGGCCAATCGGACAGGGGCCAGATGAGACGGGAGTAACCCCGCGAAATCTGTGGACTACCGTAGACCTCCGTAGCCTGCTCATCCTTGCTTCCCTAGCATTCGCTTCGGCAAACGCGGCCGCTCGATTCCTTCGGCGGGGAGTGAGGGCGCAAGACGGGGCAGAGCATCCCGGACCATCTCAGAGTAGAGGTACAATGGTCTTTGCCGCAAGGGCACTACTTTGGTCAGGGATCGTTCTGATTCTTTTGACGTTCCTGGTTGTTCGCCTGCGGTACGGGTTCCTCGGTGTTGTGAAGCAAGTAGCAACGACACCATCAGGTAAGGCGATGGTGACGATGATATGGACGCCTGTGGACCTCGGTTGCTATCTCATCATTGCCTACTTGGCGCTTGCCTTGGCAAAGACCAGCATTCGGTTCCTTCGAGCGCGAGTAACGCCGCAGGAGTGATGAAAGGGTGTTGCCATCCGAGACCAGGCACATGCGACTTCGTCTATGACACAACGGCAGGGGATTCAGCCGTCATGGAGGACAAGGTTCCTATGCTTCGGCGCTGTTGAAGGCGTTGCTTTATGTGGGTCTATTCTTGGTGTTTGTGGACTTCCTCAGTGCCGGCACGGCCGGGCTGTTTAGACCGCATGGTGCCGGGAGTACGTCCGCGGTCCCGTTCATCCACAACTTTGGTTGCTTCGGTTGCATGCAGCCGAAGCCGGGTCCGAAGGACCCGCAACAAAGCCTCCACATCCGTACGTCACCGAGGAGATGACTGCTCATGAGATTCAGCACGATTGTGACCTCTAGCTTGTTCCGCCGTGCACCACTGATTCCGTGCCTGGCAGCGTTGCTCTTCTGCTCGGCTTGGTCCCGATGCCCCAAGGGATGGGCGTGCCGCCCGAAGTGCCGTGGCCAGCGTTTGCTCAGCGTCAGCGTCTACGGCGTGGGGCAAAGTACGGGTTACATCACCGTGGATCTCCAGCGACGTTCCCTCCGGGCACTTGGCCCAGGTATCTGGGAGGGCCTAACCGAGACCTCTGGGAAGTGGGGGTTGCTCCGAGCCCGGATTTCGGTTAAGGAAGCGGACTCTCTCCGCAAGCTACTCACGAAGGCCAATGTTCGGCGCTTCCGGCCGCAATCCCGTTGGTTCTCGGGGTTGAAGTGGAAAGACAGGCCTGTGGATGTCACTACTCCCTTGCTAGTTATCGCCTGGGAAGACAGGGAGTTGGCCTTCGCCTTGCCACCCGATCAGCTTTGCGCCCATGTTCCGCGAAAGGCGAAGCGTACTTACGGTCTGCTGACCTCTGTCGATCGGTACGTGAGATCGCTCGAGAACCGGTATTTTGCCCGGGAGAACATCATCGGCCTCTCTATAGAGGATCCGGCGGTAGCTGCGTTTGACCGTGAGTCCGACCGCGTGTGGAAGAAGAGTCTGCCGCACGCACGGGGGGATTGGTAGGCGACCGTCCCTGCGGCAGCCTTCCCCTGGACCGGGATTGCAGATCCCGGTCGATCGCACACGCGAGAAGCTGCCGATGGCCCGGCGCGGGTTGCGGTCGATGAAGAGGGGCTAACGGCCCTGGAACGCAACGCGGGGGGCTGCTTCGGCAGCCCCCCGCATTTCCGAAACAGATCTGGAACGAGCCTCTAGGTCTGCTCGCCCTCCGACGCGGGTTCCTCGGCCGGCTCGTCGGGTTTCCCCTCGACCTCGGCCTGCTCTTGCGGCTCTTCGGATGCCTCGACGGCTTCCGCGACCTCCGCCGGGGCCTCGGCAGCTACCTCAGACTCCGCCTCCACCAGCGGCTCGGCAGCGGCAGCCTCGGCGACTGCCTCGGCCTCCGCCTCCGCCGGTGCTTCGACCGCGACTTCAGGCTCTGCTTCCGTAAGCGCTTCGGCAGCGACTTCAGGTTGGCCCTCGGCGGCTTCCTCCTCGACAGTAGGCGCCTCCTCAGGCTCTTCCACAGTTGCAGGCTCCGGCGCCTCTTCGACCGTCACCGTCACTTCGGCGGCAGCCTCAGCCTCGGCCGCGGGTTCGGCTTCAGCGAGTTCGACCGGCTCGGCGGCCTCTTGCTCCTCGGGAACAGACTCAGGCTCGACAGCAGCTTCGACCGCAGGCTCGGCTTCGGTCGGCTCGGCCACTTCAGCAGCTGCGACCTCCTCGGCTGCACCCGGCTCTTTCGGCTCGGCTCCAGGTTCCGGGACGAACATCGGCTCCTCCAGGACGTGCTCGACCTCCTCTACCTCGGCCTGCGCCTGCCGCTCTTCGACCTGGCGCTCCCGGCGCCTGCGCTCGCGGCGCTCGACCCTCGCCTCCCGGACCATGTCCCCGACGAGATCACCTATCGTCGTGCGGGAGTCTTCCCGGCTGTAGGTATAGCTTTGCATCTCGGACCGTTCCTGCTCACGGTCCTTCTGCTGCTGGAGGCTGCGGATCGAGAGCGTCATCCGGCGCTCCTCCGGCCTGAGGTCTATGATCCTCACCTCGACCTCCTGGCCGACCGACACTACATCCTCGGGCTTGCTCACGCGCCGCGTCGCCAGCTCCGAGTTCGGGATTATACCCTCAACGCCGCCGTCCACCTGAACGAACGCGCCGAATGGAACGAGTCGCGTTATCCTGCCCGTGATAACGTCGCCGACGCGGTACCTCCGTTCGACCTCCGTCCACGGGTCGGGCAGTATCTGACGGAGGCCGAGTGAGACTTTGCCCTGCTCGAGGTTGAGCTTCAGGATCATCACCTGAATCTTCTCGCCGACCTTCACGACGTCAGAGGGGTGCTTGATCCTTGTCCAGGACATCTCGCTTATATGAAGCAGACCATCTATGCCGCCGAGGTCGACGAACGCGCCGTACTCGGTGAGCCGGCGGACTATGCCGGCGCGGACCTGGCCCTCGGCAAGCGTCCCGAGGGTTTCGGCCCTCTGGCGCTCTCGCTCATCCTCTGCTGCGAGCCTGTTCGAGAGAACGACCTTCCGCCGGTCGCGGTCTACCTCGATGACCTTGAGCGGGATCGACTGGCCGACGTACCGCTCCAGGTTCTTGATCTTCCCACTGCCAACGTGCGAGGCCGGGACGAACCCTCGGATACCGAGATCCACCACGAGTCCGCCCTTGACCCGATCCGTGACCATCGCGCTGAGCGTCTTGCGTGTGCGGTGGGCTTCCTCAACTCGCTCCCAAGCGCGCTCGAAGTCCGCCCGCTTCTTGGAAAGGATCAGGCCGCCTTCCTGATCCTCCGGCTGCACCACATAGACATCGATCTTGTCTCCGACCTGCACAACTTCCTCAGGCGCGACGTTCGCGTTGCGGCTCAACTCGCCGGGGCGGACAAGTCCTTCGGACTTGGTGCCGACGTCTACCAGCACGCCCTCCTTGTCTATATGCACGACGACTCCCTCGACGACGTCCCCTTCTTCGAGCGAGCGGAAGGTCCGGGAATAGTCCACCGGCTGGCCAGCGTTGTTCTGGGACGGCGCCGGCACGGCAGGCTCCTGTTCAACCGGTTCCTCAGCCGGCGCCTTGGCCTCCGCCAGCATCTCGCTGACCTCCTCTGCCTCATCCGGCCCCGGAGCCTCGCCCGGCTGTCCGAGGTCCTCGATCTCAGCCACCTCTGCCTCTTCGAAGGCTATCTCCGGTTGATCTTGTTCTCCCTGCTTCTCGCTCTCCTGGTCCTCAGGACTTCTCCAGCCCTGGAACGGCGTTCCGGACCACTCGTCCTGCCTGGCCTCGGAGTCCGTCTCCTGATCCTTGTTCTCGTCGGGCATTTGTAAGCCACTCCTCTCGCTGGGCGCCCTCATCGCGCTCGTGCGCGCGACTGCATCCGACGCCCGGTAACCTGTCGCTCGAAAGCTCTATCGGCTTTCGCTACACTCGTCACTTTGTACGTTTCGCTGTGCTTTATGATAAACTGAACCTGTCCGCGCGTCAAGATACCGGCTCCATTTCGGCCCAGTTTCTACCTACTTTGACCTCCGCGACAGGCCGAACGGACAGCGGATAGGCTGTTTCCATCAGGTTCTTGATCATAGGGACAACCTTGCTCAGCTCGGCTGGCGGTACCTCAAACACCAACTCGTCATGAACCTGCAGCACCATCCGAGTCGAGAGGGCTTCCCGCTCCAGAGCCCCATCTATGGCGATCATGGCGAGCTTCATAAGGTCCGCTGCAGCACCCTGGATGGGCATGTTGACCGCGGCCCGCTCCGCGAACATCCTGTAGTTCCGGTTGCCGCTGTGGATCTCGGGGATGTAGCGCCTTCGGTTGAGCAGAGTGGTCACATAGCCCTGCTCGCGGGCCTGCTCCAGAGTTTGCCGCGTGTACCGCATCGCTCCAGGGAACTTGGCAAAGTAGCGATCGATGTACTGACGGGCCTCCTGCGCGGTTATGCCGAGTTCCCGGGCCAGCCCGAAGTCGCTCATCCCGTAGATGACCGCGAAGTTGATCGTCTTGGCCCTGCGCCTCATGTCGGCCGTAACTTCGGCCTCGGGCACGCCGAACAGCGTCGAAGCCGTGTGCAAGTGGATGTCCTCATCGTGGCTGAAGGCCCGGACAAGCTCCGGGTCACCCGTGACGTGCGCGAGTATCCGCAGCTCGATCTGCGAGTAATCGGCTGACAGCAGCAGGCTGCTGTTGCTTGCGATGAACGCCTTGCGGATTTCGCGGCCGATCTCCGTGCGGACCGGGATGTTCTGCAGGTTAGGCTCGCTTGAGGAGAGCCTACCCGTGGTCGTCACTGCCTGGTTGAGCGAGGTGTGAATCCTGCCGGTCTTCGGGTTGATCAGCTTAGGAAGCGCATCCGCGTAGGTCGATTTGAGTTTAGAAAGCTCGCGCCACTCGAGGATTCGAGCGACGATCGGGTGCGTGACGGCGAGCGCTTCGAGGGTCTCCGCATCGGTCGAGTAGCCCGTCTTGGTCCTCTTGCCGACCGGTATCTGCCGCTCCTCAAAGAGGACGGTCTGAAGCTGCTTGGGAGACCCGATGTTGAACTCGTGGCCGGCGAGCCTGTAGATCTCGTGTTCGAGCTCGCGAATCCGGTCGTTGAGATGTGCCGACAGCGCTCCGAGGTAAGCCGTGTCCACCGCGACGCCCTGCAGCTCCATCTTCGCTAGCACAGGGACGAGCGGCATCTCGACCTCTTGCATAAGGTCGAGGAGGCCGTCGCGCTGCAGCTTCTCCCGGAGCAGCGGGGCAAGCCACCATACGGCTTCGGCCTCGGCAGAGATCACGTGCTCCTCACCGGCCCGCTCCGGGCCGTCCGGCTGCTGCGGGGCCGATGGCCGGGACGGCGCCTGGCCACTGCCTCCGGCGCTTTCGAGTTCCGCAGCCGAAGCTATATCACTCTTCGGCTTTTGCCTCGCCTTCCGGTCTGTCTGAGGCAGCTCAAGCCCGAGTTGCTCGAAGGCCACATCGGTCAGCGCGTAGCTGCTCCGCGCCGAGTTCAGGACGTAGGCCCCGACCATCGTGTCGAAGCCAAGGCCGGACAGCGTGACCCCCCGCAGCTTGAGCGCTTCCCAGTCGTTCTTCAGGTCGTGGCCGAGTTTCTGCAGTTCCGACGACTCCAGTATCTCCCGAAGCGCCGCGACGGGGACAGCAAATGGCCTCTCTTCAGTGTCGAGCGGGAGCGACTCGGTCTCACCGGGGGGATCCTCGCCGCCTTCGATCCTGACGTAAGCGGTCTCGCCGGAACCTGTCGAGAAGGAGATGCCGAGAAGGCTGCTTTCGGTTGGCTTCCCGCCGGTCGTGTGCACGCGCAGCGCAAACCGGCCCTTCGAGCGCAGGTGGGAGATCAGCTTAGAGAGCTGCTTCTCGTTCTCGACCATAACCCACTCGCCGAGCTCGGCCCGGCTGCCGCGGCCTTCCGCCTCGCGCTGTTCCTCCGGCCAAGGCTCGGGCAAGCGTCTCAGAAGCGACCGGAACTCGAGCTCGCGGAAGAGCTGCCGAAGTCGCTCGTAGTCCGGCTCCTGCGTTCCAAGGTCTTCTACCGTCCCCTCGACCGGCACATCGGTCACAATGGTCGCAAGCTTCTTCGAGAGCGCGACCTGGCCGGCCGAGGCCATCAGGACATCGCGCAGCCTTGCATCTTCGACCTCGTCGAGCCGCTCGTAGAGCGATTCGACGCTGCCGAACTGTTTGACGAGCCTGGCTGCGGTCTTGTCCCCCACCCCAGGCACGCCCGGGATGTTGTCCGACGGATCGCCCTTGAGCGCCTTGAAGTCCGGCATGTGTTCGGGCCTGATCCCGAACCGGTCTAGCACCGCCTTCTCGTCGTACACGACGGTGTCGGTCACACCCTTCACTGTCGCCATGACGCTCACACAGTCGTTCACGAGTTGGAGGGTATCAAGGTCGCCGGTGACGATCAGCGTGTCGTAGTTGCGCGCGCACGCCTGCCGGGCGATGGTGCCCACGACATCGTCGGCCTCATAACCAGGGACCTCGATTATCGGAATGCGGAACGCCTCGACCATCTGCCTGGCAATGGGCGCCTGAGAGCGCAGCTCGTCCGGAGCGGGCTTACGCTGGGCCTTGTAGAGGTCGAATTGCTCGTGACGGAACGTCTTCGTGGGCGCATCGAACGCGACGACGATCGAGTCTGGCTTCTCCTCCTGGATCAGGCGGAGAAGCATCATCGTGAACCCGTAGACGGCGTTAGTCGGCTGCCCGGCCGACGTCGAGAGGTGCTTCATCGCGAAGAACGCCCTGTAGAGAAGGCTGTTGCCATCTATCGCTATCAGTTTATGTTTGCGGCTGCTGCCAGTGTTATCCATATTGTCGATCCATCAGAGGGCGCGGGCCGATTCTCCGAGGCGAGCGGAGAGCACGGCCGAGACCGGCGGTTTCGCCCGGCCACTGCTCGCTTCGGCCGTTGGCAAGAGAGGGACCACTCGGCGGGCTTTACCGAGCGAGCCGCCGGAGAACCGCATCGGTCACAGAGCCGCGGTCCCGGATCGGATTCTCGTCAGCCGTAGAGCTGTCACCGAACGCCCCCGCGAACAGGCCGCGCGGGCCGTACTTGACGACCGTTGGTTCGCCGCGGATGCCGCCCGCCCTGGCCGCCGCAAGCGTGGTATCGCGGAGGTCCCCAATCTCATCAACCAGTCCCAGGCGCTTCGCCTGCCGCCCCGTGAAAACCCGTCCGGTCGCAAGCTGGCGCACTCTCGCTTTCGGCATACTCCGCCCCTCGCTCACGACGCCGATGAATTGCTCGAACGAGTCGTTTATCATGTCCTGTATAAGCCGCCTCTCCTCAGGAGTCAGAGGCCGGCTCGGGCTACCGATGTCCTTGAACTTCCCGGTCTTCACCACCTGCAGGTCCACTCCGAGCTTCTTGAACAGGCCCGCAAGGTTCGGAGACTCGAATATGACGCCGATGCTGCCGGTTGCAGTGGAGCTGTCGGCGAAAACGCGGGTGCACGCGCAGGAGATGTAGTAGCCGCCGGAGGCCGCCACATCGCCCATCGACGCATAAACCGGCTTACTGGCTCTCACGCGCTTGATCTCTTTGTAGATCTCCTCTGAGCCCGCCACGGTCCCGCCGGGGCTGTTGATCCTGAGAACGACAGCTTTGACACTAGGATCGCGCCTGGCCCGTTCGACGCGCTCGACCAGGGTCTCGGCGCCCGCGGTACCCCCGCCGAGGATTCCGCCTTCCGAGCCAGCGTGTATGACTCCGGAAACGCGGATGAGCGCAACCTTTGGTCCTGCCGGTTCGCCGGGCAGCAGCGCGCTGAGCAAGCCGACAACGAAGATCAGCGGCAAGATGATCCAGATAAGACAGCCGCAGCCGAATGCCCACGGCACTATCCTCCGCCACCTGCTGCGGGGCGCCGGCTGCTGCGGCTCGGGCGCTGGAGACTCGTACGACGGCGGCTGCGGCTCGGGCGCCGCGCCTTCAGGCTGGTCGGGACTCATAGGACGGTCAACTCCTCAGCTTGACTTGGGACTCGAGCAAACCGTATACTTAGGTGTCTTCGCCGAAGTGGCGGAACGGTAGACGCGCCGGTCTCAAAAACCGGTGGGGGTGACCCCGTGTGGGTTCGAGTCCCACCTTCGGCACCAGTATGCCACCGGATGCTTGACCCCGCCGCGCTGCCGGCCCACTCGCTCCCGAACAGTTAAGTATACCACCAGCGATGCCCTGCAGCAAGCAGGCGAACGTGTGTTCGGAGCCGGGCGGAATCAGCCATAGGCAGGCATCTCTGTCGGGTCTGGTTCGTCGCCAAAGACCGGATTCCGACTGCTGATTGTTGAGGGCCGATTGCGGAATGCAGTGGCCGGGGCCAGGAGCGGGAGCCGTGCCTAGGTGTGGTACTCCGCGTTGATCTTGACGTAATCGTAGGAGAAATCGCACGTGAAGATGCGAGCCGAACCATCGCCGACCTTCAGGTCCAAGATGATGGCAAGCTCATCAGCGGAAAGTGGGCTTCGCGCTGCTTCAGCGGGGATGTCGAGCGGGACGCCGTCCTCGACTATCTTGAGGTCCCCGAAGTAGAGGTCCACTTTGTCGGGGTCGAGCGCCGCCCCGGAGCGACCTGCAGCGGCGAGTATCCGACCCCAGTTCGGGTCCTTTCCGAAGATCGCCGTCTTGACGAGCGGAGAGTTCGCGACGGCCATCGCAGCGGCCCTGGCGTCCCCAGAGCTTGCTGCGTTCTTCACGACAACCTCGACGAACTTCGTCGCGCCCTCGCCGTCTCGAGCCACCTCGCGCGCAAGCTCAAGCGACACCACATCGAGAGCGGACTGGAAAGAGTCGAGACCCTGACCCGGACCGGTTATGGGCGGGTTCCCGGCGGCGCCATTCGCGAGCGCGATGACGCTGTCGTTCGTGCTCATGTCGCCGTCGATTGTGAGGCTGTTCAGCGATCCCTCGACGGACCGCTCGAGGCTCGTCCGGAGAACGGACGGTTTGATCGCAGCATCCGTCGTGACGAAGGCAAGCAGCGTGGCGACCTTCGGGCAGATCATGCCGGCGCCTTTTGCGACCCCGCCGATGCGCACAGGCGTGCCGCCGATCTCGAACTCGTAGGCCGTCATCTTCGGCCTGGTATCGGTAGTCATGATGGCCGCGGCAGCGTCGGCCCCTCCACCTTCGGACGCCACACGCGCGGCGGCCCTGATCCCACGCTCGACTTTCTCCATATCGAGGTAGCGGCCGATCACGCCTGTCGAACAGACCAGCACATCGGAGTGAGAGATGCCCAGCCGCTCCGCCGCAAGGTCGGCCATCTGAGACGCATCCGCAAGCCCTCTTGGTCCGGTGCATGCATTGGCGCTGCCGCTGTTCGCCACAATGGCCTGTGCCCGGCCCGTCCTCGCGTGCGCGGTGGATAGGACGACCGGAGCAGCCTTCACCTTGTTCGTCGTGAAAAGGGCAGCACAGGCCGCCGGCACCTCTGAGTAGATGAGGGCGACATCCAGCCCGCGCTGCTTCAACCCGCAGCGGACACCCGCTGCCCTAAACCCCTTCGGCGCCGCAACGCAGCCCTCTATGTGTACCATGGTCTCCTCATCCTAAGGGACAAGTCTGCTCTACCAGAGGCCGCGGCCTGACAGTCGAGCTGGCCTTGCCTAAGGGTAGGCTGCTGGACGGGCGAGGCCAGCCGTCTCGTCCAGACCGAGCATAAGGTTCATATTCTGCACCGCCTGGCCGGCCGCTCCCTTGCCCATGTTGTCTATTGCCGACATCGCAAGTAGCCGGCCCGTGCGGCCGTCTACCTTCAGGCCGATGTGGCAGTAGTTCGAACCAGCGACGCTCTTGGTAGCCGGGTAGCTTCCCTCGTTCAGCATAACCACGAACGGGGAGCCAGCGTAGTATTCTCTGTAGAGACGGATTGCCTCGCTTGTCGTGATGTCACGCCGGAGGGCCGCGTATGCTGTCGTCAGGATTCCGCGAACCATGGGCACGAGATGAGGGACAAAGCTCACGCGGACCGCGCGCCCGGCAAGCTCTGAGATCTCCTGCTCGATCTCCGGGGTGTGCCGGTGGGCGCCGACACCATAGGGCCTAAGACTCTCATCGACCTCCGCGAAGAGGTAACCGACCTCGAGCTTGGAGCGGCCGGCGCCCGAGACGCCGGACTTCGAGTCGATGACTATCGCGTCCGGATCGACCAGCCCCGCCGAGACCGCCGGCGCGAGGGCAAGGAGAGCGCCGGTCGGGTAGCACCCCGGGTTGGCAACGAGGTCCGCGGACTGGATGGAATCCCTCCTGAGCTCCGGCAGGCCATAGATCGCCCGCCCAACCAGGTCCTTCGAGGAATGTGGGGTCTTGTACCACTCCTCGTATACTGCAGCATCTCGAAACCGGAAGTCGGCGGACATATCCACCAGTTTCTTCCCCGCATCGAGGAGCTTCGGCGCCGAGTTCATCGCCCAGCTGTTCTCCTGAGCCAGGAAGAACACTTCGGCCAGGTCGATGGCCTGGTCGGAGAATGACCGGCACACCGGCAGGTCGCGCCCAAGCAGGTTCGGGAATGCCGCCCCGATGTGCTTGCCCGCGTAGGTATCGGAGGCAAGATAGGTGATCCTGGCCTCCGGATGTCCCAGCAAATACCTTATGATCTCGCCCCCGGCATAGCCCGAGGCGCCAACTACGCCGACCCTTACCATTTGAAGACCTTCCCAACCAGAACCCCGTCCTCGCTGCCCGAAGACCACTTACCGCAGGCGTAGCCGAGCGCGGCGCCGGCAGCCACGTCGTGCCAGTGGTGCTTGCGCAGCTCGACCCGCGACCAGCCCACGACCGACGCAAGCCCGATATACAGCCACTTGTGCTTAGGATGCTCCTCGGCGAGCGATCCGGCAAGCGCAAAAGCCGCCGACGCATGTCCGCTCGGGAAGCTCTTCCGGTCGCTCCGGTTCGGCCGCCACTCGTGGACGGTATCCTTGACAAGGCTTGTCGCGACCATGGTTACGAGTTGAGCGTCGTAACGCCGCGACGCCGCCGCCAGCCCGCGGTGGGAGCGGCTAAACGCCGGCAGCGCGGCCGCTATGGTGATGACCGGCTTCGTCGCATCGCTCACAACCTGAGCGAACGACGCGGCCCCGGCGGGCACCGCCGCCAGAACCAGAACTACGGTCAACGCCAGCCTCCGGGCCGCTGCTCGCCTATCCGTCATCGTCCTGCCCCAACCATCAACTCATCTCAGAACCGTCGGAGGAACTCGATGGCCGTGCGGATATCCCCTATCCGGTCCTCTCCCACCTCCCGCTCGATGGTGAACGCACCGTTGTAGCCGGCCGCCTTGAGGCGACCCACGTAGTGCGGCCAAGGGACATCGCCCTTTCCGAGCGGGGCTTCGCGCCACTTGCCGGGGTCGCAGAACCCATCCTTTGCGTGAGTGTGGACTATGTAAGGCATCAGAGCATCAAGTGCCTCGTCCAGGTCGAAGCCCGCCATGATGAGATTCGCCGGATCAAGGTTGACCCGCACAGCCGGCGTATCCAGAGTCTCCAGGAGGCTCCGGAGCACGGGGCCGCTTTCCGGCCCGGTCTCGGTGGCGAGCACAATGCCTTTCTCCTCGGCATACGCTCCGATCCTGTTCAGAGCGACGCGCAATGTCTCCCACACCTCGTCCGGCTCGTCTGGGACCGTGCCGACGTGAGTGGTGATGATGTTCGTGCCGAGGTCGCGCGCGAGGTCAACCTGCATATGCAGGCGCGGTATCATCTCTTCGTTCTGGGCCGGGTCCGCGAAGCCTACGAGGAAGTCCGCGCACGTGGCTGATAGCTTCAAGCCCAGCCCCTCATAGAACCGTCGGAACTCGGCCCGCTGCTCGGCTGACATGTTCTCCGGCAGCACCTCGCCGGATGTTGTGAACATCTGGAACGACTCTACTCCGAGCTCCGCCGCCTTCCGAATGCCGTCGCGCAGCGGGAGCCCGAAGCAGTCGGCGAACACGCCGATCTGCAGCGAGCCTTTGTCGTCTACCATGGCTACTTTCCTCCTGTCAGGACCTCTCGGGGCTGAGCGGCAGTGAGTGCCTCGACCAACTCCTCACCGACCGACCGTATGTCCCCCGCCCCGAGCGTTATCACCATATCGCCGGGGCGCACCCGAGAGAGCAGGAAACCTGCTATCTTCGACTTGTCGGGAATGTGGTGAACCTCGACGCCGGTAACTGCATCCGATATGGCCCGCGAGCTAACGCCCTCTATCGGCTTCTCACGGGCCGCATAGATGTCCGTCACGATCACAAGATCGGCAGCGGACAGCGCTTCGGCAAACTCGCGGGCGAAGGTTCGCGTCCGCGAGTAAAGGTGCGGTTGGAAAATGACGACGAGGCGCCTGCGCCAGCCGGCGCGGGCCGCCGCAAGCGTCGCCTGGATTTCGCGGGGGTGGTGCGCGTAGTCGTCTACCACCATTACATCGCCGAGGATGCCGAGCAGTTCGAACCTCCGGCCCGTACCCTTGAACCTCAGGAAAGCCCGCCGGACAGCCTCCAAGTCCGCCCCGAGCTCGAAGGCGACCGCGGCGGCTGCGAGCGAGTTCGCAACGTTGTGCAGCCCAGGAACGCCGAGCGTCACTCGGCCCAGGGCTTCACCGCTGCGCACCAGCTCGTAGCTCGCCATAGGCGCAGCTATCGAGACATCCTCGGCCCGCACGTCGCCTTCTCCTTCGAGCGAGTAACCGACTACGCGCCTGTCGGTGTCCTGCAGCACTCGGCGCACATTCGGATCGTCCACGCACCCGACGATGCACCCGTCCCCGTCTACCTGCTCTATGAAGCGGCCGAAGCTTCTCACGATGTTCTCGATGCTGCCATGGTAGTCAAGGTGATCGGCATCGATGTTCGTTATGACGGCTATGCTCGGGCGAAGCTCGAGGAAGGAGTTGAACGCTTCGCACGCCTCCGTCACGAAAAGCGACTCGCCGCCGACCCTCGCATTGCCTCCGAGTACCTCCAAGTCGCCGCCAATCAACACCGTTGGGTCGAGACCCGCCTCGGCCAGCACCAGACCGACCATAGAGGTCGTCGTCGTCTTGCCGTGTGTGCCCGTAATGGCCACGCGGTGCCGGTAAGGGGCCATCAGTCGGCCCAGCATCTCGGCGCGGCTGAGGGTCGGAATGCCGAGCAGCCGCGCGGCGCTCAGCTCCACGTTGTCCTCCGGAACCGCAGCCGAGTAGACGACAAGAGACGCGCCTTCCACGTTCGACGGATCGTGCCCGATGGACAGCCTGATGCCCTCGGCGGCCAGCCGCTCGGTCGTTGCGCTTGCCTTCTGATCGGAGCCGCAGACAAGCTCGCCGCGGTGATGCATTACGTGCGCAATCGCGCTCATCCCCGCCCCGCCGATACCAATGAAATGAGTTCTGTTAGCCATAACCAGTTGAGTGCCGAGAGAACCCTCCGCGTCTCTCGCGATCCAGCTACGCTCGCGCAACCTCTAGCACGATTTTCGCGATCTCCTCCGCTGCGTTCGGTCGGGCGAGCTCCTTGCTCGCCCGGGCCATCGCCTCCAGCCTACCCGGGTCACCAGCCAGATCGAGCACGATAGCTGCCAGAGCCGAGCCTGCCAGCCCGCCCTCCTCCACCGCGAGACCCGCGCCCGCGCGAGCCACTACCTCGGCATTCTTCATCTGATGCATGTCGCGGTGGTGAGGGTACGGAATCAACACCGCCGGCAGGCCGCGCACCGCTACCTCGGCTATAGTCGAGGCGCCGGCCCTCGACACCACGAGATCGGCAGCCGAATACGCCGCAGCCATATCCTCTATATACGGGCGGACGAGGTACCCGGCTGCCTCAGGCTTTCGGGAGACGACACCCTCATAGTTCTTCGCGCCCGACTGATGAAGCACCTGCAAGCCCGCTTCGGTAAGCGCGGGCACGGCTTCCAGCGTCATCTCGTTGATCCGCCGCGCGCCCTGGCTGCCACCGAGCACGAGCAGAACGAAGCCCTCCGGGCGGAGGCCGAGCGACTCCCGGGCGGCCCGTCGGTCCACCCCCCTGATCACATCCGGCCTTACGGGAAGGCCGGTCACAACCGTTTTCCCTCGCGGGAAGTAGGCTGTGGACTCCTCGAACGTTACGCAGACCTTGCGCGCGAGCCGCGCGAGCATCCTGTTGGTACGTCCGGGCACCGAGTTCTGCTCGTGCAGCACGATCCGGCCGCCGCGCAGCCATTCCGCGACTGCGACTCCGGCGCTGGTGTAACCGCCGACGCCGACCACAACGTCCGGCTTGAAACGTCGAAGTACAGACAGGGCTCTCAGGACACCCAGCAGGAGCCTACCCCCTGACCGGGCGGTCCTGAGCGACAGGCCCGCTATGGGTCCGCTCGGGACCGACCGGAACGGGATTCCCTCTTTCTCAGCCAGTCCGCCCTCCGGGCCATGCTGGCTACCTATGAACAGGAGTTCGGCCCCGAGTCCCCTTAGCTGGCGCGCGATGGAGAGCGCCGGGTAGATATGCCCGCCTGTCCCTCCGCCTGTTATGACGATTCTCATATCTTTCAGCTTCCGGTTCCGGTATCGACTCATCCACATGCCGAGAAACGGACAGCACCATCCCCGCTCCGAACAGCATCACGACGAGGTGCGATCCGCCGTAGCTGATGAACGGCAGGGGCACGCCGGTTGCCGGCATCGACGCCGTGAATACTGCGACGTTCATGACAGCCTGCACGCTGATCATGGATGTGATGCCGATGGCGAGCAGGCTCGTATACTGGCTTTTGGACCTATGGCCGACGGTGAGGCCTCGGTAGGTGAAGAGGACGTAGAACGCGAGGAGCACGATCATACCGATGAACCCGGCCTCTTCGCCGAGTGTCGGACCGATCATGTCCGTCTGCGGGGCCGGGAGGAAGAACTTCTCCCTGCCCTCGCAAAGGCCGACGCCGGATAGCCCGCCTGTGGCGACGGCGATGAGAGCGTGGGTGATCTGGTAGCCGCTGCCATAGTAGTCGCGGCCCGGGTGGAGGAACGTCATCACGCGCTCCAGCCGGTAGGGTTCTATTGCCACCAGAATACCTGCCATAAGCCCTCCGGCCGATGTCAGGTAGGCGAGGTGGCGCTTCCTTGCGCCGGAGATGAACAGCATGATCCCCGTTGCCAGCACCACGGCAACAGCCGTGCCCATATCCGGCTCGGCAAGCACCAGCCCTGCGACCAAGACGACAATTGCGAGATGGGGCACCAGCGCTGCGAACGTGCGCACCCGCAGGCCGTTCGCCGCCAGCCGGTCGGCGAGGTACATCACAAGCGCGAGCTTGGCAAGCTCGGAGGGCTGCAGGTGGAACGGACCGAGCGGAATCCACCTCGCCGCGCCGCCGATAGACTTGCCGACCTTCGGCAGCATCACCGCGCCAAGAAGCGCGATAGAGACAAGCAGAATGATCTTTGTGATCGCCCGGAACCTGAGCGGATGCGTCCTCATCGCCGCGAACAAGCCGAGGAAGCCGATTGCGGCATAGACTATCTGGCGCTTCACGTAGAACCAGGGATCCCTCAGAACATGGTCGGCGGCACGGGCGAAGCTCGAATCGAAGACCATCAGGACACCGATCACGACGAGCACGAGCGTCGCGACGAAAAACCAGAAATCGGGCGGATGCTTCTTGGCAGCGTTCATGGGTCGTCCTCCCCGCCCTGTTCGGGGCAGCATTCACAGTTCCGCCCCTCGATCCTGAACCCCGACTCCTGAATCCTTCTCACAGCGTCCTTGAACACTTGTCCCCTTTCCTCGAAGCTCCTGAACATATCGAAGCTCGCGCACGCGGGGGCAAGAATGACAGTGTCGCCGGGCTGGGCGACCGCCGCAGCCGCCCGGACGGCCTCCTCCATCGAGTCCGAGCGCGTGATGTCCGAGAACCCGGCACTGCGGACGGCCTTCTCAATGTCCGGCGCGCTGACACCTATCAGCACAAGATGCCTCGCGTGGTCCCTCACAGCTTCGGCCACAGGTTGCAGGCTGTGGCTCTTGTACTTCCCGCCGGCGATGACGACCGCCGGGCCGCCCACCGCCTCCACCGACCGCACGAAGGCATCCGCGTTCGTGCACATCGAGTTGTTGATATACTCCACGCCGCCTATCGTCGCCACCCTCTCCATCCGGTGCTCGACGCCAGCGAACTCCCGCACAGCACGGGCGATGCTCTCGGGTCTGACGGCAAAGGCCGCAGCTGCGCAGGTCGCGGCGAGCACGTTCTCCTGGCTGTGTGTCCCGGGCAGATTGCCGGATGCCGCGATGTCGTCCAGGGTGCAAGCCACGAATTCACAACCGTCGATTCTGACTCTGACCGAGCCGCCGTCGAGGAACGCGCCGTGCTCCACCTGACGGAGCCGGCTGAACTCGAGCCGCTTTGCCCGCACGCGCTCGCCCAGGGCCGCCGATGCGGCGTTGTCCGCATTCACGACGGCATAGTCGTCCGGCGTCTGGTAGTGGAACACCCTCGATTTCAGCGAGACATATTCTTCCGGCGTGTGGCGGTCGAGATGGTCCCCTCCGACGTTCAAGAGCGCCGCGACCTTCGGCCTGAAGCTCGAGACCCACTCCAGTTGGAACGTGCTGACCTCGGCCACGATCACGGCGTTCTCCGATGCCTGATGAGCCGCCTTCACGAGCGGCAGTTTGAGCTCGCCGGCGGCGACGTTGCCGGCTATGTACGTCTCCCAGCCATCGGCCTCCATTATCCCGCCGGTGAGCACGGCCGTCGTAGTCTTCCCATTCGTGCCGGTGATGGCGACAATCGGCGCGTTCGAGATGCGGTAGGCCAGCTCGATCTCGGACATGATCTCGACCCTGCGCCCGAGTGCGTCCCCAAAGATCGGCGAGGCTGCTGGCACGCCAGGGCTCGGGACCAGCACGTCCACTCCGTCGAGGTCTGCGCCCGGATGCCCCGGGCGGGCCTCGACCCCAAGCCTCCTCGCCTCATCCAGCTCTCGTTCCAGCTCCACTGCTGGCTTCCGGTCGAATAGGATGACACGCGCGCCAAGCTTGGAGAGGACCTCGGCGGCAGCCATCCCCGTCCTTGCCATGCCTACGATGGCAACCGTCTTCCCCGCGAACGCTTGGCTCATCCCAGCCCCCAAGGAAAACCTCTCGTGTACGCAAGCAGCGCCGCAAGCGCAAAGAGCGCTCCGAGAACCCAGAACCTGACCACCACCAGCTGCTCCGGCCAGCCGGAAAGCTCGAAGTGATGATGGATCGGGCTCATCTTGAACACCCTGCGTCCCGTGCCGGTCTTGATTCTTGTATACTTGAACACCGCCCACTGGAGAGCGGATGATAGGCCATCCAAGATGAACACCATGCCAGCGATGATCGCGGGAATCTCGAGCTTCGTCACTATGGCAACGGCCGGTATGGCCGCGCCAATCGCTAGAGATCCCGTATCACCCATAAAGACCCTCGCGGGGTTGAAGTTATACCACAGAAATGCCGCGCAGGCGCCGCCGAACGCCAGCAGCACCAAGGCCAGCCACGGGTGGTTCACCGGATACCTGATTCCACCCATCTCGACGGTGCCCGCTATGCCGACCAGCGCTGCGGCAAGTATGATAGTCAGCCCCGCCGCCAAGCCGTCCAACCCGTCCGTTATGTTGATGAAGTTAGCCATGCCGGTTATGAAGAGCACGGCCAGCGGGGCGTACCCCCAACCGAGGTCCGCACGGAACCAGAAGCCCAGGTTGACTTCGGTGCTCAGATTCCCGCTCCAGGCGAGCCAACCGACGAATGCGACCGCGCCGGCAAGCTGCAGCAGGAACTTGGGCTTGCTGCCGATGCCGCGGACGCCGTTCCTTGGCCGCACGGTAAGCCAGTCATCAGCAGCGCCGATAGCCGCGTAGAACACCACGAGGAGGAGAACCGCAGCAAACGAGAGCGCTCCCCCGTGATCGTCCGGGTAGCTGCCTGATGCCGCGAGCCTTCTGTAGGCAATCCATGCACACCCAAACAGCGTACCAAACAGGATAGCAAGACCGCCCATGGTCGGGGTGCCGGCCTTGGACGCGTGGCCCTGCGGCCCGTCCTCCTGGATGACCTGCCCGGCCTTGAGAGCTCTAAGGGACGCTATGGCCTTCGGCATGACGATAAACGTGGCCGCGAACGATACCAGGAAGACTACGAGGGAATCCGGGCGCCAGACCATCAGCCAAGCGCCTCCACGACGTTCTCCATCTTCATCGCCCGCGAGCCTTTCACGAGAACCACGTCTCCGGGCCGGACCTCCTCCTTGAGAGCAACCGCAGCCTCCTCGCTGGTTCTATACTCCTCTATACTACGTGCGAAGCCCGCCTCTCTGGCTCCGTCCGCAATCCGGCGCCCGAGTTCGCCTACGGTGACAAGAACAGACAGACCTGACTCGGCGGCGACTCGGCCGACCTCCAGATGAGCGCGGTCCGCTACATCGCCCAGCTCTCTCATATCTCCAAGCACGGCAATCCTGCGCCTGCCGGACATCGCGGCGAGCGTCCTCAGCGCGCTCATCATAGACGCCGGGCTTGCGTTATACGTATCGTCGAAGATCCGCCATCCACCGAGGGAGTTCAAGACGTTCGCCCGCTTCTCAGGCGGAGAGAACTCCTCGAGCGCTCGGACGATCTCGCCGGTCGGCACGCCAAAGGACAGTCCGACGGCCACTGCCGCGAGCGCATTCGGCACATTGTGCTCCCCGACCAGAGGGAGCTTCACCGCAAAGCGCGTCTGTCCCACGGCAACGGTGAAGCTCGGCCGGCCGTCGCCATCCACCTTGACGTCCTCGCCCCGAATGTCGCCGGCTGTCGCTCCGAAGGCGATCACGTCGCCTCTGGACTTGCCAGCGAGGTATCCAAAGTAAGGATCATCCGCGTTCAGAACCGCCAAGCCCTCCGGCTGCAGCGCCTCGAGCAGCTCCGCCTTCGCTGCGGCAATGCGATCCTGGGTGCCGAGCCGCTCGATGTGGGAAAGGCCGACGTTCGTGATCACGCCGATATCCGGTCTGACTATCTCAGCCAGCTCCGCGATCTCTCCGGGCAGGCGCATGGCGAGTTCCTGAACCAGAATCTGGTGCTCAGGCCCGAGTTGCAGAACGGTGAGGGGCACGCCGATCTCGTTGTTGTAGTTCCCCTCGTTCTTCAACACCCGGAACCGGCGCGCGAGCACGGCAGCGATCATCTCCTTCGTCGTTGTCTTCCCCACGCTGCCCGTGACCGCTACAGCCCGCACGTTGAACTGCCTCCGGTACCAGGCGGCGAGATCGCCAAGCGCGGCGAGCGTATCCGGCACGCTGATGACGGTCCCCTCGGCCTCCACAGGGCGCGAGACGACAGCCGCCGCAGCGCCCTTTTCCATTGCCGCCCCGACGTAGTCGTGCCCGTCCGCGTTCTCGCCTATGAGAGCAAAGAACAGGTCTCCCGCGCGGATCGTCCGAGTATCGGTCGAAACGCCTGTCGCTTGCCCTTCCTTATCCCCGCTCACCAGTTCGCCCCCCGCTGCGGCTATGACATCACTTATCTTAGTCGGCTGCATCAGCCACGCTATGAGAATTGCGAGTTCCGAAACGCAAGATGAGAAGTGCAAACCCGTGCCTTACCTCGGCGCCACTGCGCCGAAGCATACCTACCTGCCACCTGTTACCTCTCCCCTGTCCCGCCGTTCTCTGTCCCTCAGCACCTCTCTAGCCACCTCGCGGTCGTCGAAGTGAATGGTCCGGTCGGCGAATATCTGGTAATCCTCGTGGCCCTTGCCCGCGATCACAACGAGGTCGCCTTCAGCGGCCTGCATGACCGCGCGCTCGATGGCCTGCCGGCGGTCAGCGACAACTTCCGGGCGGGCGTCGAGCGGCACGCCTTCGAGTATGTCCCGGATGATCGCGTTCGGATCCTCCTTGCGAGGGTTATCGGACGTGATGATGGCAGTATCCGCGAGCTCCGATGCAATCCTGCCCATAATCGGGCGCTTGCCGCGGTCCCTGTTGCCGCCGCAGCCGAACACGACAATCAGGCGGTTCCTTGTAAGCTCGCGCGTGGTCTTGAGCACGTTTTCCAGGCCGTCGGGGGTGTGCGCGTAGTCAACCAGCACACCAAACGCCTGCCCGCAATCAATGGACTCGAACCGGCCCGGGACTCTCGGAGTTGCAGCGAGGCCCTTGACCACAGCATCGAGGCCAGTGCCAAGCCCCAGGCACGCCGCAGCCGCGGCGAGACAGTTGTAGGCGTTGAAGTGCCCGCCGACCGGCGCCTTGGCTCGCTCGGAACGGCCCCTATAGGTTATAACGAGCGATACGCCGGAAGCGCCCACCTTGACCTCGGAGCCGACCACGTCAGCCCGGCCGTTCATCCCGAAAGTGATTACGTCTCCTCTTGCTGCCTCTATCACAGCACCCGCAGCCGGGTCGTCCAGGTTGACCGCTGCGACGAAGCGTTTGTCGGACCGCTCGGGGTAATCCCGAAACAGTATCAGCTTTGCGGCCAGGTACTCGTCGAGCGTCCTGTGGAAATCGAGATGGTCCTGGGTCAGGTTGGTGAAGACACCGCAGTCGAACTCGCAGAAGGCGGTCCGGCCTTGTACAAGACCGTGCGAAGACACCTCCATGGCGACGGCTTGGACGCCCTCGCCGGCCATGCGGGCGAGGATCTGCTGGAGGTCGGAGGACTCCGGGGTAGTATGGTGGGTCTCGATCAGCTCGCCCCCGATGCGCGCGCCGAGCGTGCCGATCAGGCCGGCTTTTCTCCCAGCGGCGCGGAATATGCTCTGGACGAGGTGGGTCGTAGTAGTCTTGCCATTTGTCCCCGTGACGCCTACGAGGACCATCCTCCGAGAGGGGTAGTCATAGAACTCTGCGGCCAGCGCCGCAAGCGCCGCTCGGGAACTCGGAACAACAACGACGGGCACCGCGGCCCGCACATCCTGTTCGGCCACGACAGCGGCGGCGCCCCGCCCTATCGCATCAGCTACGAAGATATGTCCGTCGAACGTGCCGCCTCGAATCGCTACGAATAGCTCGCTAGGGTGCACGGCGCGGGAGTCGTAGGCCATGCCTCTGATCTCCGCGTCCCCACCTACTAGGCGCTTCTCAGCAAGCGGCTCGATGAGGTCCACTAAGCGCATCAGATCCTGCTCTCAGACTATTATACCACCGCGGTCGGATGACCGAAGTCGGAGATGTGACTCCGGCTCGCCTTGGAGCGCGGACGCTTGAGGCCGCCGCGCTCCAGAACGGATTGCCGCAAAGAAAAAGGGGGCCGTGCAGCACAGAGTAGGACTCGCCCAAGTTTCCCAAACTGGCATCAGCACGGCCCCTACGGTTGGCATGGCTGGGGATGATCCCCCGGAGACCATGGCCACCTCAGAGTCGAGTGCAGAGCGCAAAGCGCGGAGGGGAGGTGGAGTCAGCCTGAGCTGGTATGGCCGGTTACTCTGCACCTCGCGCTCTGCACATCTCAGAAAGATCCTGGGGCTGAAGGCTGGGAATGGACTCGCCCAAGGTTCCTTTCCTAGCCCGTATGACCAGCCCCAAGCTTGTCATGCAACTCCTTTGCACGGATCGAGCCGCCGGCCGGCGCAATGCCCGGCCCCCGCTCCTGGTCCGGCGGCACCCGAAGATACCACATAGCCTTCTGGGCGATCTCCTTGAAGACCGGGGCGGCAACGGCTGCCCCCGAGTGGTCGACCCTCGGCTCGTCGATCACCACACAGATCACGATCCTGGGGTTCCGGGCGGGCAGGAACCCCATAAACGATGCGACGAACTTGCCGGGGACGTAGCCGCGCCCCATTGTGCTTGCCTTCTGTGCGCTGCCCGTCTTGCCCGCCACGGTATAGCCCTCGATCTTCGACGGCTTACCGGTGCCCTCATTGACGCACCCGACGAGCATCTCCGTGACCAGCCTGGCCGTCTGCTCCGACACGACCCGGCGCACGACCTGGGGGCTGAACTGCGTGGCAACCCTTCCGTTCTCATCCCTTAACTCACGGATGATCTGCAGCCGGATGAGATTGCCACCGTTGGCTATCACAGCGTAGGCGGAGGCCATCTGAAGGGCAGTGACCGAAACTCCTTGTCCGAAGCCGATATTGGCAAGCTTGATAGTGGGCCAGGTTTGAGGCGGCTCCAGCCGGGAACTCACCTCGCCGGACAGACCGGACCCCGGCTTCTCCAGCAGCCCAAACGCCTTGATGTAGGAGTAAAGCCTGCCCGGCCCAATCCGGAGAGCAATAGTGGCTGCGCCAACGTTGCAAGACTCTGCGATCACTCGGGGCATGTCTACTGCGCCGTGGCCGCCTCCGTATGGCGGATGAGGCGGGCAATGGACGCGCCTTTTGCCGATCCGCATTCCAGCGCTCGTGCAAGTCGCGACCGCGGCGGTGGGCGACAGTCCCTCTTCCAGTCCCGCCGCAACGGTCACAAGCTTCATCGTCGAGCCGGGCTCGTAGAGATCAGTGACGCCCCTATCGCGCCAAGCGGCCGGCGACGCACCGCGCCGGTTGCCCGGGTCAAACATGGGACAGTTGGCAAGCGCCAATATCTCACCCGTATACGGGTCCAGGACAATCGCGGTCCCGCCCGCCGCGTCGCAGCTTTCGGCGCTTTCCCTCAGCGCTTCCTCCGCGGCGTGCTGAAGGTAAGCGTCGATCGTCAGGACAACGTCGCGTCCATCAACGGAGGGAATGGACCCCCGCCGTGTTTCAGGGATGATGCGGCCATTCGGATCGACCTCAGCAATGGTGTAGCCGTCCCTTCCGGCTAGGCTCTGGTCCGCCGTGCGCTCCAAGCCCTCGACGCCTCTGCCATCCACGTCGGTAAAGCCCAGTACATGGCAGGCGAGGGTGCCCAATGGGTAGATGCGCTTCGACTCGCGAAGCACTCCGATCGCTCGGAGGTCTGCGTGCTCGACCCGCTCTCCGACCTCCGGCGAAAGCTGACGGCCCAGGTAGGCGAACCTCGACCTTGTGGAAAGCGCGCCTTCTATGACGCTCCCATCAATCCCCATCATCGAGGAGAGCAGGCTGGCGACGCGCTCCTTGTCCCTGATCTTCTGCGGGTGAGCGTAGACGGCACAGGCTGGAACGCTGACCGCAAGCTGACGTCCGACCCGGTCGTAGACAGCCCCTCGCTCGGCAGCGATCACAAGCTGCCGGAGGCGCAGCCGGTCGGCAAGCCGCTTATACTGCTCGTTGCGCAGCACCTGTATGTAGAACAGACGTCCGGCTATGCCGACATAGAGTACCGCGAAGATGAGCAGCAGCCAGCCTATCCGCTTCTTCACCAGTTTCAGATGCTTTGCAGCCATCACTCCGCCTTTGCGACTTCCACGGGGCGAGGAACTGGGATATAGACGACCTCGGCACGCGGCTGCATTCCCGCGCCCACAGCCACAGCGCCGAGCCGGTCGGGATTTGAGAGAGTCTGAATCTCCACCCGCAGCGCCTGGTTCTCCGTCTCGATCTGCCGGATCTGCCTCGCAAGGTCGGCCCCATGGTAGCCATAGATGGTCACCTGGGCGTAGAGGCCGATATAGCCGAACAGGAAGAGCACGGCCAAGATAGAGAAGAGCGTGCGAGCGAAGACGACGCGACGGCTCTTCCTGCGCCTTCGAGAGACCTGCGGCGCAGCCGGACGCGGCTGCTCGACCCCGACCACTGCGGGAGCAACTCTGGCTGCTGTAACCATTCCCATCACCCTTCCGGTCCCGTCGGTGCGATCTTCTCAGCGGCTCTGAGCTTCGCCGAGCGCGAGCGCGGGTTCCCTCTGATCTCCTCGTCCGTCGGCGTCACCGGCTTTCTCGTCAGCACGCGGAGGAAACGCCGCGCACCGCACGCGCATTCGGGCATCCCCCGCGGGCAGATGCACCGCCCGCTGCCGACTGCTAAGAACTGTTTGACCTTCCTATCCTCGAGCGAGTGGTAGCTGATCGCTGCGAGCCTGCCGCCGATTGCCAATGCCTTTGCTGCGGCGGCCAGACCACTGTCAAGCGACTCAAGCTCGGAGTTCACGGCTATGCGGAGCGCGAGGAACGTCCTCGTCGCAGGATGCACTCTCGGCGGATGCGCTGCGGCGGGAATCGCCGCAGACACTATCTCCGCGAGTTCCGTAGTCGTCCGGACCGGCGCCGCGCGCCTCCGCTCCACTATTGCCCGTGCGATCCTTCTCGCCCACCTCTCGTCCGAGTGAGTGTAGATCAGGTCAGCAAGCTCATGCTCGGACAGCCCGTTGACCAGGTCGGCCGCCGTTACCGGCTGCCGGGGGTCCATCCGCATGTCCAGCGGACCAGGGAGAAGAAGGCTGAAGCCCCTCTCCGGCGTCCCCAGTTCGTGAGAGGAGACACCAAGGTCGAAGAGCACCCCGTCGACCGACCTTATCCCAAGTTCCTGCAGTATCTTCTCAAGGTCCGCAAAGTTGCCCTGTACCAGGCTGATGCTGGCGGAGAACTCCGCCAGGGCAGAGCTTGCGTACCGGATCGCGTCGATGTCAACGTCCACTCCAACAAGTTGTCCGCCGGGTAGAATACGGCTGAGTATTGCCTTTGCGTGCCCGCCCCCTCCGAGGGTGCAATCAACGTAAGTTCCTCCGGGGCGAGGCGCAAGCAGCCGCACTACCTCATCCAGAAGCACCGGGCGGTGGAACTGGCTCATCTGCCTCACCGCCTTCCGCGGCAGAAAGCGCCTGCCTGGCAGCGATGATGATCTGCTCCGGGCTCAAGCTGCTCTCCTTGTAAGCCTGCCAGTTCTCGAGGCTCCAAATCTCGAGCCACTCTCCGACGCCGATCATGACGAGATCCTTGTCGATGCCGGCGTAGGCGCGGAGTTCCGGCGTAAGCTGCACCCGGCCCTGGCTGTCCGGCTTAGTCTTGATAAGCTCCGAGAACAACTGGTGGTGCAGCTTTCGAATCTGCGGGTCAAAGAGTGCGGACATTGGAGTGCCGAGGCCCGTGGCCTGCCGGTAGATTTCGTTGAACCGGTCCTCGGTCATCACGAGGAGGCAGCCGATGCCCCTGGTGATGACGAAGGGCTCGCCCAGCGAGACGCGGAACTTGCTGGGAACGATGAACCTACCGACCTCGTCGAGCCTATGCGTGAACGAGCCACCGAACATGCGCTTGCCCTATCCCCCATCCGACCACCATGGCACGTCCTCCATGGGCCAATAAACATCCACCGCTCATCCATGAGCCGCCAAGGCAGCGATACTATAGCAAGCGGGGGGTAGCCTGTCAATAGGCTGAGCTGTATATTCTCGTCAATTTTGCCGGGGAATTTTTCCCCGCTGGGTGGCCAAACTCGCATGTAGAATGAGCGGACTGTGATGCCGGCGCTCAGTTCTGGGACAACCCCAGCTAGATGGCTAACGCGGTGTGAACACCACGGCGGGCAGCCGACGGTATCTGTCCGGGACCGGCCCGGCTATGACTGCCCAGTGACAAATGGATGCCCTGCCCCGGGGACCCCGAACGACCTCCGCTCGCCGCTGATCGCCGGCGCAGGTGCCCCGCGTCCAGCTTGACAGACTCGTCCTCGCCGGGGACAATGGAAGAGCAGTCAACTGCCAGCGGTCAACTGCCAGCCCTCCTGTCACGGTGCAACCATGCGCGGCTGGCAGCCGAGGATCGCCGTTCACGCCAATGCAAGTCAACAGCCCTGGTCAACACTCGGGCGGCACGGCCGGCATACCCGGCCTCGTGCCCTCCTGGTTTCTGAACGCGGAGATCACACGCTCCGATGTGACCTTGGAGCTCGACGCCATGCAGGCGAAGGGGATAACCGAGGTCATGTTGCATCCCCGTTTCGGCCCGGCGGTCGAGCACCTTTCGGACGACTGGTTCGGCATCGTCAAGTGGTGCGTCGAGGAAGCCGGCTCTCGAGGAATGCGGCTCTGGATACACCACGAACGTGACTGGCCGAGCGGCAGCGCCGGTATGGCCGCTGGGGGCGCGGAGTCGGCGTTTGCCAGCACGTACCTCGTCGTTCAGGCCAAGCCGAAGGCCGACATCGGCCCGCCCTTCTTCGAGCCAGGCCGGTTCCTCATAGGCGCGCGGCTGCAGGGCGGACGTGTAACCAGGACCAAGCTGCTCACCGATCCGCACTCGCTGCGCGCGCTCGACGACGGCTGGCTCATCCTGTGCTGCCACATCAAGCGCGACGGGCGCTACATCGACACCCTCTCGAGCGGCGCTGTGGAGTTCCTCAAACGCCACACATATGAGGAGTACCGCCGCCGGTTTCCGGGTGAGTTCGGCCGGACGATCCGTGCGGTCTTCAGCGACGAGCCGAGCATCTACCGGGCCGCTGCCGGCTGCGACGACTGGACTCTCCCGTACACCGAAACCCTGTTCCAGTCGTTCGAGGAGCGGTACGGCTATCCGGCGGCACCCAACATTCCTTACCTGTTCTTCCCGGGCCGAAATGCGGCGGCGTTCCGCGCCGACTTCTGGCAGCACGTCGCCGATCTCGTCAACACCAACTTCCACGCCAACCTTGCCGCCTGGTGCAAAGAGAACGGCGTTCTCTACGCCGGCCAAAGCCACCAGGAAGAGCCGCTCCCGTATCAAGTCCGGTTCACGGGCGACATCTTCGGCGCGATGAAGCAGATGGATATCCCGGCAGTCGGGCGCCTCGACGAGGAGACCGCCGGCAGGCCCTGGATGTCCGTGATAGACGACAAGATCGCATCCTCCCACGCCCACGCGGCGGGGAAGCGGTGCGTGATGTCCGGATCGTTCGGCATCGGTGCATGGGACGCGACTTTCGTCGACCTGAGGAAGATCGTGGACTGGCAGTTCATGCACGGAGTTAACGTCTTCACCTCGCACGCCGCCGGGCCGAGGACACGTGAGTCGCCGCGTTTGTCCTTCACCCGGTCACCTATGTGGGCTGACTTCGATGCATTCTCAGCCTACGTCAGCGGCCTATCCGAAGCTCTGACCGGGGGAAGGCATCTGTGTCGGATACTGATCTTGTACCCCCTTTCGGGGTTCTTCGCTGCGTACCAGCCGGATCAGAAGACCCAGGAGTTCGAGTGCATCGACAGCTTCCTCAACTCGCTCTGCATCGAGCTTGAAGGCCGCCAGCTCGACTACGACCTTGTGGACTTCCAGACTCTGGCAGCCGCAGCCGTCGAGAACGGCCACGTGTGCTTGGGAGACGAATCCTACAGCGTTCTCCTCGTGCCGTATACGCCCTACATGCGACCGGAGGAGTACACAGCCATTGGCCGGATCGCGAGCCAGGTGGAGACCTACTTCTTCTACCGATCCGGAGACCCGGCCTCCGCCAATGTGCCGAGCCAATCGAACGGGGTTCGGTTCGTGGCGACCGAGGATCTGCCCGGGTTCGTTATGCGGCTGCGGCACGCGGTCGACGACGACATCCACCTCTCAGGCCAAGGGCGGCAGGACATTCTGCTCCTGCAGAGGGAGAAGAACGGGCACAGGATCGCCTTCCTGGTCAACCACAGCGCGCACGAGAGGAGGATAACGGCGAGGTTCGCGGGACACGTCGGGCTAAGCCGTATCGACCCGCAGACGCGCGCTGCGGCGCCCATTCATACGAGATCATCGGGCGGCAAGACTCAGGCCGCACTTCATTTCGGCCCCCACGAGTCCATGTTGATCGTGGCCGAAGAGCCGGGGCAGGTCGGAGACACGGACTCCCATTCCGAGCCGGAGGATGTGGAGGTTCGCGGCGGGCCGAAACCGGCCGGTTAGGCCGGATGGACAGCGTTCTCGACCCCACGAAGGAATGGCCGAGACGGACGCGGAAGTGATACGTGCCTAGCGAAAGATTGGGGTTTCGCAATCCGGCACGCCGATCAGGAGGGAACCGAGACTTGAAACGACTACTGATTGCACTGATGGCAGCTGCCGTCGTAATCGCAGCCAGTTCGTGCAGCCGGCAGGGCACGACGCCCACTGCACCGGGGGGTTCTGCAGGTATATCTATACCGCGGCCCATGGGCCACGTCAAAGTGGCCTTCGTGACGAACAACGTATCGGACTTCTGGAAGATCTCGGAGGCAGGGATCAGGAAGGCGGAGAAAGAGCTCAACGTAGACTGCGACTTCAAGATGCCGCCGGCCGGCACCGCAGCCGAGCAGAAGCAGATCCTGGAGGACCTGATCTCCAAGGGGACAACCGGGATTGCCATCTCTCCCGTTAACCCGGCCAACCAGACCGAGGTTCTGAACTGGGCGGCCCGCAAGGTGAACCTGATCTGCCACGACTCCGATGCCCCGCAGAGCAAGCGCCTGTGCTACGTAGGCACCAACAACTATGAAGCCGGAAAGGTAGCGGGCAAGGAGCTTATGAAGGCTCTGCCGAAGGGCGGGAAGGTCATGATCTTCGTCGGCACGCTCGACGCCGAGAACGCCAAGGACCGCAACAACGGCCTCCGAGAAGCCATCAAGGACAGCAAGATCCAGATCATCGACGTCCGGACCGATAACACCGACCATATCAAGGCCAAAGCCAACGTCGAAGACACGCTGAACAGATATCCGGACATCGCCGCCCTCGTCGGCCTCTGGTCCTACAACGGCCCCGCGATCGCCGAGGCCGTCAAGGCCGCCAGCAAGCAGAACAGGGTCAAGATCGTCTGCTTCGACGAAGAGGACTCCACTCTGCAGGCCATCAAGGACAGTGTCATAGAGGCCACCGTTGTCCAGAAGCCCTTCGAGTTCGGTTACCAGAGCGTGAAGATCCTGGCGGCGCTGGCACGCAAAGAAAACGCCGGCATCCCTGTAAGCAAGATCATCGACACCGGCGTCGAGGTGATCAACAAGAGCAACGTGGATCCGTTCTGGGCCAGGCTCAAGGAACTGCGCGGGACCAGGTGATTTGGGGGACACATCCGGGAGGAGCGGCCAGCCGCTCCTCCTTATGAAGAACATATCCAAGCGATTCCCGGGGGTTCTTGCGCTCGACTCGGTCGACCTCGATCTCTATGAGGGCGAGGTCCTGGGACTGGTCGGGGAGAACGGCGCCGGGAAGTCAACGCTGATACGCATCCTCGGGGGCATCTACCCGGCGGACCAGGGGGAGATCATCCTCGATGGCGTGCCGGTCTCGATCGAGACCGTCCAGGACGCGCTCCGACGCGGCATCTCGATCATCCACCAGGAGCTGAACCTCGCCGGCAACCTGGATGTTGCCTCGAACATCTTCCTCGGACGCGAGCCTTCTGCTTTGGCCTTCCGGGTGATCCGCCGCTCCCGGCTGTACAACGAAGCTGCGCGCCTGGCGGCAACGGTCGGCGTTGCAAGGCCGCTAACGACCCCGGTTGACGAGCTTGCGACCGGCGAGCAGCAGCTCGTCGAGATAGCGAAGGCGCTCTCGATGTCCGCCCGGATTCTCGTTCTCGACGAGCCCACAAGCTCCCTGTCGCTCGCAGAAACGGAGCGGCTCTTCAGCGTCATCGCCGATCTGAAGGCACAGGGCGTGTCGATGATCTACATTTCCCACCGGCTTGCCGAGGTTCAGCGGATCTGCGACCGTGTCATCGTGCTGCGTGACGGGAAGAGGGTCGGCGATCTCATGCGGAGCGAGGCCACCCGTGACGCAATGGTCCGGCTGATGGTGGGGCGAGACATATCCAGGTTCTTCCCCGAGACGGGTGACCGTCGCGCGACGGAACCAGCGCTCTCCGTTGAGTCTCTGACCCGCCGCGGCTCTACAGCAACCTACAGCTTCACCGTCCGCTCGGGAGAGATTCTCGGGCTTGCGGGACTTGTCGGCGCGGGGCGAACCGAATTGGTGCGCTGCATCTTCGGCATTGACCCGCCCACCTCCGGCCGGATCCGCGTCAATGGCCGCGAGGCCAGGATTGGCCGGCCGGCCGACGCCATCCGCTCCGGCATCGGCCTGGTGCCGGAGGACCGCAAGCAACTCGGGCTGCTCCTGGAGATGGCCGTGAAGGAGAACATCAGCCTGCCGGGGATCAGCGCGTATCGGCCACTGCTCCTCGACCGCCGCCGGGAGCAGCAGGTCGCCCGGGAACAGGTACGTGCCCTCTCTGTCAAGACCCCAAGCCTGGAGCAGGAGGTCCAGTACCTTTCTGGTGGGAACCAGCAGAAGGTTGCCCTCGCTAAGTGGCTGGCGCTCAGCCCGAAGGTGCTGATCCTGGACGAGCCAACGAGAGGCATCGACGTGGGGTCGAAAAGCGAGATCTACCGGCTGATACGGGATCTCGCTAACGCGGGAGTGGCTGTCATCATGATCTCGTCTGAGATGGAGGAGATCATCGGGCTTGCCGACAGAGTGCTCGTGATGCACGAAGGCAGGATAACGGGAGAGCTTGATCGGGCTGAGGCGACCGAGGAGAAGATAATGGATCTTGCGACCGGAGGCAGTGCAGGGTGAGAAAGATCGTCGGAATGGTCGTGCTGCTTTTGGCGCTTTGCCTGCTCATCAACGCAGGCAGCCAGATGTTCACGTCCAAGGACAACATCCAGAACCTGACCCGGCACATCGCCCTCCTTGCGATCTTCGCGATTGGCGAAGGTATGGTGATCCTTTCGGGCGGGATAGACCTTTCAGTCAGCTCGATCATTGCGTTCGGGGCAACGCTTCTCGCGTTTCTGGTGGTGAGCCACGGGGTCTCGCCGGTTCTGGCCGGCGCAGTGGTCATCGCCTTTGGCGTCGTGGTCGGCCTCTGGCACGGCTTCCTGGTTTCCCGAGTGAAGCTGCAGCCGTTCATTGCGACCCTCTGTACCTTTCTGATACTCCGAGGCCAGGCCCGCGTGCTCGTGAACGATCAGACTATGGGCTTCGGCAACAGGTTCATGGGCCTGCAGGCACTAGGAGCCGGCTCAGTGCAGATAATCCCGGGCCATCCCATTCCGATACCCGTTCTGTTCCTGGTGGGTGTAGCCATCGTCGCGGCGTTCTTCCTGCATTTCACGATCTACGGCCGGTATCTCTACGCGATCGGGCGGAATCCGCAGGCGGCCGAGTACTCCGGTGTGAAGGTCGGCCGGATGCAGACGGCGGCTTACGTCGCATCCGGGTCGCTCGCAGCGCTTGCCGGTATTCTGTATGCAGGGTACAGCAACTCCGTGCAACCGGCGCAGATGGGCAGCGGCTACGAACTGTATGCGATTGCGGGCGCCGTCCTGGGTGGCTGCTCCCTCCGCGGCGGGGAGGGCACGGTCATCGGCGTGATCGTGGGCGCGGCGGTCATGAGAGTTATGGCAAACGGGATCAACCTGCTCGAGATTCCGTCGGCCTGGGAGTTCGCTGTGATCGGGTACATCATTCTGACCGGCGTCGTTGGGGATTCCGTGTACAAGCAGCTTGGGGCGCGGCTGGCTGCAAGCCAGGGAGCAATGGCGGCTGACGCGGAGGAATTGGCGCGGCGCACACTCGTCAGAAGGGCAGTGTGCGGAGGCGCCGCACTGCTTCTGGTGGTTTCGCTGTTCCTCCCGCTTCTCACTGCGGGCGAGGCAGCGCCGGGAGTCGGCGCCGGCGCTGGGATCAGCTACTTCGGTCTACTCTCGCTGCTAAGGGCGAACGGCTCCGTGCCGCTGCCGCTTTACCTGCCGCTAGTCGTGATCGCCGGCCTGATCGCGGCAGCGATCCTCTCGGGAGACCGGGCGGTGAAGGTCCTGGTCGGCTCAGGTGCGCTTGGCGCCTTCACGATCGCTTACTTCTTCATCGGGATCAGCAAAGGGCTTACCTATGGGCTGGAGATGCCCGGAGTGCTCGCTGGCGGGTTCCTGCTCTACACGCTGGCTTGTCTAGCAGCGCTGCTCACCGGCCTGGCGCTGCTCATCCCGGGCGCCCTGCCCAGGCTGAAGCTGCGAGCCAAGCAGAAGCGGAGGGCCAAGGCTTGAGCGAACCCCGACGCGTGAGCTACCTCTGCATGTCAGCATTCCGGGAACCTCGGCCGCGGATAAGCCGGCGAAACAGGTCATCCCAACAATGGAGAAGTCTCAGGTGAACGTAGTATTCGGCCATGCGGGGCAGCTCAGGCGGACCGATCCCGACTACTACGCCGCAACGGTGATGAACGAGGCCCTTGGCCGCGCAGCTTGCCGGCCATCGAAGCATGCTCCCTATCGGTACCCCTCAACCTGGTCTTCTATGGCCAAGCCTTCGTCCTTGTCGTCGATGCGGACCTCGGTTACAAGGCGGTGGGCTCCCTTCTGCCGTACGGCGTCGTGGGCGCGCTTCACGGCGTCCAGTATCTGATCCAGCTCGCCTTCGACGGTCGTGCCGAGCGCATCGACTTCGTACTTAAGACCCGACTTCTTCACCTCTTCGACCGCCGCGTCGATGTAGGGCCTGATCCCGCCGTCCACAAGCGGCGTAACGGTGATCTCAGCAACTACCGGCATTGCCGCCAACCCCTTTCTGCGCCGTCCGTTCGACTGGCCGAACGCCACCGGCCTCCAGTCATCAGGACACTACCCGCACACCGGGCCTTTGAAACGGCCGCCCACATGCGTCACACACCAGGTGGAATTGCCGGTTTTGACCCGGCACCCTCCGATAGGCTGCGAACGGACTGCGGCGCACCGATAATCTATAGCGGGAAACGGCGCAGCTAACGGAATAATAGCCTTGGCGACTCGGCACCGGATAATCAGTTGTACTATGCCACCCGCATTCGCTTCCGCGTTATCCTCTGCCGCCAGTCGTACAGGTTCGTGTAGCCGAAGGGGGTAATCCAAGACGTGCTATCACAACTGTTTGGCAAAGACACCGTTGCAGGCATAGATATCGGGAGCAGTCACATCAAGGCGGTTGAGGTCGAGGCGACGGGGACGGGGTTCCGGCTCGTAAATGCGGCTCTGCAGGCTACTCCCGTTGATTCGTGCCGCGACGGGGTTATCACCAACGTCCGCGACGTGGCCCAGGCGATCCGCACACTTCTGCGGTCCGCAAACGTCCGGAGCCAGGGGGCCGTCGCAGCCATCTCAGGCTCTCAGGTCATCGTACGGCAAGTCCAGCTTCCCAAGATGACGGAGGCAAGCCTGCGCAAGTCCATCCGATTCGAGGCAGCCAAATACGTCTCGGCGTCCATGGAGGACAGTGTCGTCGAGTTCGAAATCCTCGGCGACACACCAGATTCCGATCAGATGAACGTCATGCTGGTCGCGGCTCCGAAGGACCTGGTGGAAAGCCGGGTGCAAGTCCTGGAGGCCGCGGGCGTGGAGCCGGTGGCTATCGACGTCGAGGCATTCGCCATCATCCGTGCGCTCATCGACGCCAACACCGACGACCAGTTCGCATCGACCACAGTAGCTCTCATCGATATGGGCGCAAGCCATACGGATGTGAACATCGTCTCGAACGGAGCATTCGCCCTGACCCGAAGCATCCCGATCGCCGGCGACAGCTTCACTAACGCCATAAAGACCCTGACCGGGTTCTCCCACGAGGACGCGGAGCGGCTGAAATTCGAGATGGCGATGCAGGACTCGATCGACAAGCTTTCCGGCCAGGAAGTCGAGAGCAAATGCTGGCGTGTGGTCCAGCCGCTGCTTGACGAGCTCCTGCGCGAGATACGGCGCTCGATCCATTACTACCAGTCGCAGTTCCCGGAGGAAGCCGAGCAGGCTTCTGTTTCGAAGATCGTGGTGACAGGCGGAACAGCCCGAATGCCGGGGATGGCGGCATACGTTGGGTCGAAGCTGAACGTACCGGTTCAGGTGGGTGATGCCTTCGCGGGCAGCCTGGTCTTGCCCGGAAGGTTTGCGGAGGACTTTGTGGAAGAGTACGGCCCTGTGCTTGTTGTGGGCACGGGGTTGGCCCTGAAAGAAGAGATGACCCCTGCCAAGCAGCGGTTGGCTGCGTGAGCGGAAAGGAGCTCAAGACATGCCCTCAATCAATATGATCGCCCCCAGGCGCGCGGAGCGAAAACGCCTGGAATCGAACGTGGTCAGGCTGCTGGTCGTGATCCTTGTCGAGGTGGTCGCGATAGTCGGTATCAGCGGCCTCCTGCTAACCCGCGTATACGGGACGCGCGTAACGATCACGGAGAAGCAGGTCAAGCTCGAGGAGTTGCGGCCCACCGTGAACAAGATAGAGTTCTACGACAAGGCTACCAAGGATCTGAAACCCAAACTCGATACCCTGAACCAGGCCAACTCGGAGACGTCTAGATGGTGTCGTGTTCTGGACCAAGTCAGCATCAGCCTGCCTGAGAAGACCTGGCTCACTCGGCTTGGGACGGACCCGATCCAGCCGGCCGCAGCGGAACTGTGCGTCAAGCTGAACGGCATATCGGCTAACCAGGAGCTGATCGGCGACACGATGCTCAGAATGCACGATACCGTCAGCGATTTCAGCCGGGTCGATCTCCACTACACGCAGAAGGCTGTAGTAGGCGGCTTGACGGCAGTGGAGTTCGAGCTTGCGGGAGCCATAAAGCTTGCCGATAAGACCGGTAAAGAGGAGGTGGCAAAGAGTTGAAACTCCCCGCCCTAAAGCCAAGCACACGGACCCTCACACTGCTTGCCGCAGGGGCCGCGGTTCTGTTCTTCTCAGGAGTGCTGGTGTATACGGCCTGCTCTCGGAGCCTCAAGTCTGTCGAGGCCGAGCTTGCGGCCAAGCAGAAGCAGCTGGACGAGAGCAAGAAGATCGCGGCGAGACTGGAGGCCGCGCAAGGAGCTTACGAGCAGGCGCAGGCCGAGCTTGCCATACTTGAAACGTCCGTAGCTACCTATGCATATGTGCCGACGCTCTTGCAGCAGCTCGAGCGCCTCGGCCAATCCAAGAAACTGAAGGTTGTTGCGGTCAGGCCGGCGCCAGCCACTCCGCCGACCCGCGCGCCGATCAAGCGGACGTCCGAGAACCCGGAGGCCGGCGCGGATACGAGTCAGAAAACGAGCACGGCAAAGAAGGCTGAACCGCCCAAACCTTACGAAGAACTCAACATAGACGTCGAGCTGGAGGGAACCTTCTGGAACGCGCGCGACTTCATCGACAGTCTGACGAGCTTTCCGAAGATTGTGGCGGTCAGGCGGGTCCAGATCACCCCGATCGCATCGCTGGAGCAGCGAGGGTCGCCCAGGTTATCTGTCCGATTGGGCGTAACAGCGTTCATATTCCCCGTGAAGGGAGCCGAAAGCCCCCCAGCAAAGCCTGAACCATCACTACCTGCGGCCACGAAGGCGGCGACAGCGAGTGGGAGGATCAGCAATGAAGGATAAGAAGCATGTGCCAGAGATGATAATCCTCGGGGTACTGGTGGCCGGGTGCTCGTTCTTCGTGGTAACGAGGCTGATAGGCCACAAGGCGGGGCCGCCCTCCCCTCCGGCCGCCAAGGCCAGCCGGTCCCCCCAGGCGTCCCAGAAGCTGCCTATGGGGCAGGGCCAGCAGACCGGGCCGGTAGCAGCAGCGCCTGGATCGACTGCCCCGGGAGTGCAGGTAGCGTCGGCCGCCCCGGGGCGACGCGATCCTTTCGCCCCCGCTATGGACGTGTCGATCAAGGCGCCCGCCATCAGGGTGGGGCCGCGGGTCCCAACGCTGATGGCTAGCCGGGACTTTGGGGCCAAGCTGCCCGTAGTGCCCTTCCCCATCGGAACGGGAGCAAGCGCCACAATAGTGTCGCCGCAAGGCCCTGGGCCAGGGCCGCAACCAGGCAGCGCGAGCCCGCCAGCCCAGCCGAGCACCCCGGACTTCGTGCTCACCGGGGTCATCACCGGTCGCACGAACGTGGCCATAATCCGGCTCGGTGAGGGCAGGTTCATTGTCAAAGAAGGCCAACTGGTCAACGGAGCATACAAGGTAGTATCGGTCTCTGAGGACGGCGTGAGGCTGTCCCGTGATGGCCGGAGTTTCTTCTTGAAGCTAGGAGGAGAGAGGAATGCGAGTTAGATTGAGCACCGCTGCGTCCGCAAGTCTGCTCTGGTGTGCCCTGGTCCTTGCATCGGTGGCGCCTGCGGTCGCTGCGGACACACCCACGCCGCTTAAGGGCGACAACGTCTCAATGCCATCAGCTCCGGTCATCGCGGAGCCGGCTCCCCTGCGTCTCGCCCTCGCCAGTGGACAGACCTCTGGAACCGTGAGGCAGGATCCGAGGAATATCAGCCTCGACTTCCACGCCGCGGACATAGCGGATGTCCTGAAGGCGCTGGCAGTGCAGAGCGGAGCCAACATCGTCACCGGGACGGATGTAAAGGGACAGGTGACTGTAAGCCTGAACCACGTGTCGCTGCACGAAGCGCTCGACATGGTGACCAAGCTGTCCGGGTACAGGTACGCGCTGGTCCCGCCGGATACTTACGTAGTTGGAACGGTGCCGGGGGTAAGCGGCGTGACGGGCGAAGGCGCGCTCGAGACGGTGTCAGAGACAGTCAGCATACGGTACGCCGACCCGGAGCAGCTAGCCAAGGTCCTTGCAGCGCAGGTGCCGGGGCTGAGTTACAGCTCGAGTGGAGGCAAGGCCGACCAGCCGGGGCCAAAGGTGCTCGTGCTGTCCGGCACCAAGGCCGTCGTTGACACGGCGAAGACTCTGGTCCAGAAGGTCGAGGATACGCTCGCTGTGGAGGCCGCCGGGAGGACGGTCGAGGTCTATAAGATGAAGTACCTCGACGCTAAGACAGCGGCTGTGTCGCTCACGTCCGTCCTACCTCGCCTGACCGTGACCGTGGGACCGACCACAGGGTTCAACGAGAGAGCTCCGTCGGGAGTGACGTTCATGACGGCGGGCGGGGCTGGCGGCGGAGGCGCTGCACAGGGCAGCGAACAGCAGAAAGAGGAGCCGCGCACCCTTATCCTCTCCGGCACCGCCGAAGACGTGGCAAAGGCCAAGGAGATACTCGCCGGACTCGACACGAAGCCGAAGCAGGTCCTTATCGAGGCCAAGGTCACGGACATAACTCTCGATGCGCAGAAGCGGCTCGGGATCACCTGGCAGTGGACGAACTTCACGTTCAGTGAAGGCACCAAGCCGAGCGGGGCCGGCGACAGCCATTTCCACAGGCTGCCCATGTCTGCGGAGGGCCAGCTCGACGCAATGCTCAAAGACAACTCCGCCAGGCTGCTCGCCAACCCGACGATCGCCGCGGTCGAGGGCAAGCCGGCGACGATCTTCATCGGCGATGAGATCAAGTACATCGTCAGCATTCAGCAGACACTGACCGGCATCACGTATCAGACGGAAACGGCCAACGTCGGCGTGACGCTCAGAGTCGTCGCCCGGCCGGATGACGATGGGTATGTGACACTCGCGCTGCATCCCGAGGTGAGCGTGATCTCCGACTTCCTGAGGATCGGCACGGGCACCGGCGGGAACAACGCAACATCCGCCATCGTGCTGCCGCAGATAGCGCGCCGGTTCACAGACCACGTGATCAGAGTGAAGGCGGGCGACACGATAGCCATCGGCGGCTTGATCCGCGACACCGAGCTGAACAACCTGACCAAGGTGCCGCTGCTCGGCGACCTGCCGTTCCTCGGAGGTCTCTTCCGACACAGGGAGCGGCAGAAGCAGCACTCGGAGATCGCTATCTTCCTGAAGGCTTCGCTTATGCCTGATAGTTAGCCGCGGGCGTAAGCCGGGATCCGGAGCCGAAGTCGGTTCCGGATCCCGGAGGCCTGGAACGGGAGCGTTTGCACGGGCTGTCTGCCCGACTCAGCGGGTCCGGGGCCACAAGCCCCGGACCACCATACCGCTTGCCTCCGGACCGGAGGCGCGGCACCCGGCACTTGTCCCGGAACCAAACCAGGCGTTCGGCAGCCCCGCCGCACAGCGGCAGACTTGCTCGGACGCATCATTTCTCCCCTTCAAGCAGGAGGTGGATAAGCCGATAACTGAGTATAGATGGAGCTGGAACCGGCCACGGGGAAGCGAACCAACCCATAACTGAGACTCCTCCAACACTAGAACTAGGCGGGGCTATTTGTGCTCCGCGCAGCACGGGATGGGATGGCAAAGACAGAGGCACTAGGCGAGATTTGTCTTCGGTTGCACCTGATTACCCAGGAGCAGCTCGAGCAGGCTCTGGAGAAGCAGAAGCAGCTTAAGACCCAGGAGTCGATCGGCGACGTCCTGGTGAATATGGGCCTGATCACCGAGAGAGACCTGGTGCGGTGCCTGGGAGAGCAGTGGGGTGTCCCGTTCGTTGACGTGACGGAGATCGAGCCAGATCCCGAGGCTCTGAAGATGGTTTCCCAGGAGCTGGCCAGACGGCAAAAGGTTCTGCCGATATCGCGCAAGAACGGCAAGCTGTCGCTGGCGATGAAGAACCCCCTGGACATCTTCACCATAGACGAGATCCGGCTTATGACAGGCGGGGAAGTCGAGCCGATGATCTCGCTCGAAGAGGACATCGTCGCCGCTATCGGGAGGTTCTACCGGACAGACGCTTCCGTCAAAGAGGCCGTAAGTGAAGTCATGCGCGACATCGAAGGCGGGCAGATCGACTTCACGACTAGCGACAAAGAGGACGAGGAAGAGTTTTCCATCGAGCAGCTCAAGGAGCTGTCCGAGGAAGCGCCGGTCATCAGGCTCGCGAACCTGATCATCAGCCGCGCGGTAGCCGACGGGGCGAGCGACATTCACATAGAGCCGACCAAGAACGCGGTGCGAGTCAGGTTCAGGCTCGATGGAATCCTGCACGAGGGGCTGGCGGTTCCGAAGAAGATTCAGGCATCTCTCATCTCGAGGGTCAAGATCATGGCCGATATGGACATCGCCGAAAAGCGCGCGCCCCAGGACGGCAGGATCGGAGCGGTCATAGACGGCAGGCAGTTCGACTTCCGCGTCTCGACGCTCCCGTCGGTCTATGGCGAGAAGATCGTCATGAGAGTCCTGGACAAGAGCGCCATATCTATCGGCCTGAGCAAGCTGGGGCTGCTGCCGGAGACTCTGGAACGTTTCGAGTCCCTGATCATGAGGACTTACGGCATCATTCTGGTCACCGGGCCTACAGGGAGCGGCAAGTCAACGACGCTTTACTCGGTACTCTCGAAGCTGAACTCGGGCGAGAAAAACATCCTGACGATTGAAGACCCGGTGGAGTACGAGCTGGCGGGCATAACTCAGACCCAGATCAACCCTCGGGCCGGTCTGACGTTTGCTACGGGCCTTCGGACGATGCTCCGTCAGGACCCGAACATCATGATGGTGGGCGAAATCCGTGACGCAGAGACAGCGATCATAGCGATCGAGGCGGCTCTAACGGGACACCTGGTTCTCTCGACGCTGCATACGAACGACGCGCCCGGCGCAGTGACAAGGCTGATCGATATGGGAATCGAGCCGTTTCTCATATCATCGAGTGTGATCGGCGTGCTGGCTCAGAGGCTTGTCCGGGTGATCTGTGCGAAGTGCAAGGAGCAGTACAAGCCGCCGGGCGATGCGGTTCAGAGACTCGGCATACCCGTCGAGACAGGCACGTCCGTGACGTTCTACCGCGGAAGAGGCTGCGATCACTGCAAGGGAACCGGCTATAAGGGCCGGATCGCCGTCTACGAGCTTATGGTCATGAACGACAAGGTTCGTGACCTGATACTCGCCAGGGCCTCGTCGCACACGATTCGCCAGGCCGCTATGGAGAGCGGCATGAAAACGTTGAAAGACGATGCTATGGAGAAGATCCTGCTCGGAACGACGTCTCTGGAGGAGTCGCTCCGGGTGATCTACTCAGGTTAGAGGCAGGAGAATCGAGTGAGAGGTTCAGGGTCAGAGGCGGGAGCTGGGACAGCAGTTCTCGACTCGCTCGACTCCCCCGACTCTTGCTGCGATGCCGTGACTGCGGCGTGGGAGGAAAGCACTTGAAGGAAAAGTTCGCCTTTGAGGACTTCAGCGATTACGTGGCTCAAGAGCGGGCGCCGTCCGCGGAGAGCATCCATATCGACGATCTGCTGCGGGAGGTAGCAGAGCGCGGGGCATCGGACCTTCACCTTTCGGTGGGGCTGCCCCCTGTGCTGCGGATCGACGGCCGGCTGGTGCATACCAGCTACGCCCCGCTTGCGCCGGACGAAACGCAGCGGCTCGTCTACGACATCCTCACCGCGGACCAGATCCAGTGGTTCGAGAAGACCCACGAACTCGACTTCTCCTATGGGGTCAGGGATGCCGGCCGCTTCAGGGTAAACGTCTACAGGCAGCGCGGGTCGGTTGGCGCCGCGCTCCGCGCCATCTCAAACCAGATCCCCGGCTTCGAGCAGCTCAGACTGCCCCCGATCCTCCGCGATCTCGCTCGCAAGAACAGCGGGCTGATTCTAGTTACCGGACCGACCGGAAGCGGGAAGTCCACTACCATCGCCTGCATGATCGATCAGATCAACTCCGAGAGAGAGGTCCACATCATGACGATAGAGGACCCGATCGAGTATCTGCACCGCCATAAGCGGTCGATGGTTAACCAGAGGGAGCTGAACAACGACACGGACTCATTCGACAACGCGCTTCGCGCGGTACTCCGTGAGGACCCGGACATAATCCTGGTAGGTGAGATGCGGGACCTGGAGACGATCACAGCGGCCCTGACGCTTGCGGAGACCGGGCACCTTGTCTTCGGCAGCCTGCACACGAGAAACGCGCCCCAGACCGTGGACAGGGTGATCGACGTGTTCCCGCCGCACCAGCAGGACCAGATACGAGTCCAGCTCTCGAACACAATAGAGGGTATCATAGCCCAACAGCTTCTGCCACGAGTGGGCGGCGGCCGGGTGGTCGCCGTCGAAGTGCTCATCGCAACTTCCGCAGTAAGGAACCTGATCCGGGAAGGCAAGACCTACCAGATCCACTCCGCGATCGAGACTGGAGCGCAGTTCGGCATGCAGGGCATGGACAAGATCCTGGCAGACCTGTATCGGTCGGGCCAGGTCAGCTACCAAGATGCCGCAACCCGCGCCGTCGATCCAGAGAACTTTCAGAGGTTCCTCGAAGGAGGTTAGCCAATGTCAACGTTCCTGTACACAGCGCTGGACGGCTCGGGCAAGACCGTGCGGGGCCGGATGGAGGCCGACAGCGAGCAGACCGTGCTGAGCAGACTGCACGAGCAGAGCCTCCACATCGTGAACGTGTCCAAGCAGGGCGAAGCTCGGAAGCTGCCCTCGATTGGCAGCAAGAAGGTCAAGCTCAAAAGCATGGTCGTGTTCAGCCGTCAGTTTGCAACAATGATCGACGCCGGCATCGCGGTGGTGCGGTGTCTCGACATCCTCGAGGGGCAGACTAAGGACCCCGCGCTCAAGCCAGCCATCGGCCAGTGCAAACGCGATGTCAAGGCCGGCCAATCGCTCACGGATGCCTTCTCCAAGCATCCCAATGTCTACTCACGCCTGTATGTCAACATGGTTCGCGCCGCTGAGACAGGCGGCATACTGGATCAGATCCTGGACAGGCTCGCGTCGTTCCTGGAGAAGGAGGATGAGATCAGAAGTAAGATCAAGTCCGCGATGATCTACCCGATCCTGGTTCTCGTCTTCGCGATGCTTATGCTCACGGCCCTGTTCATGTTCGTCCTGCCGAAATTCAAAGAGATCTTCGTGACTATGAACGTGAAAATGCCGCTTGCCACGCAACTGCTGTTCGGCATGAGCTCCTTCCTGCAGCACTACTGGTTCGTCGTGTTCGGCCTGGCGATAGGGGCGTTCGTGGCATACCGGACCTACGCCAAGACTGAGCAAGGACGGTTCAAGATGGACGGCCTGAAGCTGAGAGTCCCGGTCCTTGGGGAGATCATTCAGAAGGTAAGCATTTCCCGGTTCTCTCGCACGTTCGCAACCCTGATCGCAAGCGGCGTGCCGATGATGAGGTCACTGGAGATTGTCGGCGAGACGTCAGGCAACAGCGTCATTGCAAAAGCAGTGGAGAGCGCGCGCAACTCGATCAGGGAAGGGCAGAAGATCAGCGCACCGCTCGCCCAAAGCGGCCTCTTCCCTACCATGGTCACTCACATGATCGACATCGGCGAGGAAACGGGCCGGCTGTCCGAGATGCTCGTAAAGGTGTCCGATTTCTACGATCAGGAAGTGGACAGCGCGGTGAAGGCGCTAACCTCGCTCATCGAGCCCTGTCTGATCGTGTTCATGGGAGGGATCGTAGGGTTCATCGCAATCTCCATTATGGCGCCGATCTTCAAGCTCGTAAGCTCGATAAGCTAAGCCGTTCACGATTCCGAGTGTTACTTCGCGACTTCTGCTGATGGGGCGGGACGCTGGGTCCCGCCCCATCGAGAGATAGACCCGGTATGATAATGCAGTCCGGTCGGACAAGCAAGCTCACGGAAGAGCAGATCCAGCGGCTTCTGCTCAGCTACGCAGAGACACGAGACGTTGCCGTGCGCGATCAGATCGTCTTGCAGTACACGAATCTGGTCGAGAGCATCGCTCGCAGGTTCGTCGGGGCCTGCGAGCCGGTCGAGGATCTGATCCAGGAAGGGTTCATCGGCTTGATAACGGCTGTGGACCTCTATGACAGCTCCAAGGGCGTGAAATTCTCGACCTACGCCACCCACTTCGTGATCGGTCAGATCAAGCACTACCTCAGGGACAAGGGCAAGATCATCAAGGAACCTGCGTGGCTCCAGGAACTGAACCAGCGGATGAGCCGGGTGATCGAGTCGCTCAGCCAGAAGTACGGGCGGCCACCTGCCGAGGCAGAGATCGGAGAGGTCATGAACCTTCCTGAGGAGACGGTCGCCGAGCTTCTGACGACTCGCGAGGTCTTCAAAGTCTCTTCTCTTGACGGGGGAACCGAGCGCGAGGACGGCTCAGGCTTCCCTGTAGACCCCGATAAGCTCAAGGATCAGAAGTGCACGACGTTTCAGCTTCCCATCGAGGACAAGATCGTCCTTGAGACGGCCATGGAGAGGCTGAAGTCGATCGAGCAGCGGGTGATCTACGAGTTCTTCTACTGCGACCGCAATCAGACGGAAATCGCCCGAAAGCTCGGAATATCCTGCAACTACGTGTCCCACATTCTCCGAAACAGCACGAAGAAGCTGAAGAAAATCCTGACGACGGACGAGATCAGGGACACCCAGATGCAGGTAGCGCAGCTCGCGAAGCGGCTTCAAGACACGCGCCGAGTTCTCGAACAGCTCAGCGTAGTTGACAGCCTTACTCGGTCTTACAACCGGAAGTACTTTGCCGAGCGGTTGGAGGAAGAGATCAGCCGCGCCTGCAGACACCATCACCCCGTTGGCGTGATCATGGTGAGGATCGACCTGCCGGACAGCGTAGGCCAATGGACGAAGCTGATCCGCAGTGACGATGTGCTGCGAGAAGCCGCAGAGCGGGTAAGATCGACCGTCCGCAAGGCGGACGTGCTGGCCAGGTTCCAGGATCACGTCTTCGCCGTCATCCTTCCGCATACCGGACCTCGTGCTGCAGCGGTCGCGGAGCGTATCGAGAAGGCGCTCCTCGGCAAGCCATTCCAGTTGGCTCAGGGCAGCGAATCCATCTCAGTCGATGTGGAGACGGCCTGTGCCTACTACCCCGCCCAAGCGGAAAGCGCAGACGATCTCGTGGCCCTGTTGAGCCGTGACCTGGGCCTCGAAGACGACGACGAGAGCGTGACTCGAGCTGCTTAGCAGGGCGCATAGGTCCTCCGCTGCACAAGGCCCGGCACGACGGCAAGACCTTCTCCCATCTCCGCCCAGGTACCAGGCGCACGCAAGCCGCCTGGGTAAGGCACACTCGATTCCGCGACGCCGCACTCGCGCGGCTTAACATCTCTCCAACATTTGAGCTATAATAGCCTAGCAGACGCCAGCCGCACACGGTCGGCTGTCGAGCGCGGCCGTTTGTGGATGAGGCTGCCTGTCTACTATTATGGGTGAGGCAAACGCGGTACACATTGGCCTGAGCGGACGCCCCATCATACCGTACGTGGTCACGGTCGCTGCCGGCGGCTTGGCGACCGAGGCAGGTGGGTAGCGGAAGCCATTCGGACGATCCAGCAAGGTTGAGGAGGACACAGCCACGTGATACGTGAACAGGCGATCCAGCTTATGGAGCAGCACATCCGGAACAAGAACCTCCGCAAACACTGCCTGGCTATGGAGGCTGTGCTCAGGCGCCTGGCGGAACGGGTTGGCGATGACGAGGAGCTTTGGGGCCTGGCCGGCCTGCTCCACGACGTGGATTACGAGATCACCGAGGGCAATCCGGATACCCACGCAGCCGTCGGCGCTGAGATGCTGCAGGAAGCAGACGTTGACGAGCGGATCGTCCACGCGGTCCTGGGACACAACGACAAGGCGCCTCGCGAGTCCCCTCTGGACAAAGCCGTCTACGCTGCGGACCCGCTGACCGGGCTGATCGTCGCTGCCGCATTGGTCAGCCCTGAGAAGCGCCTGTCGGCCATTGACACACAGTTCGTCCTGAACCGCTTCAAGGAGAAGCTGTTCGCGAAGGGCGCCAACAGGGAAGCTATGAAGTCGTGCTGCGAACTCGGCCTTCCACTCGATGAGTTCGTGTCCATCGGACTGGGAGCAATGCAGGGCATATCGCAGCAGCTGGGCCTGTAGGGTCAGGCGCGGCTTCTCCGACGCCCGCGCCGCTCTGTTCGCGGATGATCCAGTCCCCCTTATCCCGTTCTTCTCCCGCCAGGGGAAAAGGAGCAAGCACAGAGACTCCTGCCTGGAGGGAGCGCCCCTCGCTCCTCGCGCCTTCCTTGTCCGCCACATCGATCTGTGATACCATTCTTAAGCTGGTAGAGCGGATGCTCGTGCATCACTGAGGCCATCGAGTGGGAACGGACTCTCCGGCTTTCGCGATCCTCACCTGGGGTTGCCAGATGAACGAGGACGACTCGGACCAGATTGCGAGCCTCCTCGTGGGAATGGGCTACCGCCCAGCGAGGGATCTGCGGGAAGCCGACCTGATAATGTTGAACACGTGCTCGGTCCGCGCAAAGCCCGAGCAGAAGGCAAGAAGCAAGCTCGGCGAGCTAAGGGAGCTCAAACAGGCGAACCCTGACCTGATCATCGGCGTGTGCGGGTGCATGGCGCAGCGAGAAGGCGAGGCCATCCGCCGTCGGGCGCCGCATGTCGATCTGGTCGTGGGAACGGCTCAGATCGAGCGCATTCCAGAGCTCGTCTGCGAGGTGGCGCGCAGCCGCCGGCGGCTCTCGGCGCTGGAGCTTCCTCGATCGCCGAAGGACACGGCTTGCGTTCCCCACCGCGTGCTTCGACCCGGCGGCCGGCGCCTCAAGGCATTCGTTCCCATCACCTACGGGTGCGACAACTTCTGCGCCTACTGCATAGTGCCCTACGTTCGTGGGAAGGAAAGAAGCCGACCACTGCCGGAGATCGTCGAAGAGGTCCAGCATCTAGCCTCCTGTGGGTATAAGGAAGTAATACTTCTCGGCCAGAACGTTAACAGTTACGCGGGCGGCGAGGATGCAGCCGCCGGCGGCGCCGACTTCCCCGCGCTGTTAGCCCCGCTCAACCGTGTCGACGGAATCGAGCGTATACGGTTCACCACGAGCCACCCGAAGGACCTATCCGACCGGCTGATCCAGGCAATGGCTGAGCTGCCGAAGGTCTGCGAGCACATCCATCTGCCCATCCAATCGGGAGACAGCGAGACGCTTCGGCGGATGCGGCGCGGCTATACTGTCGAGCATTACCTCGAGAGGGTTGCCGCGCTGCGTCGGGCCGTACCCGGCGTGGCGGTCACCACGGACATTCTCGTCGGCTTTCCTGGCGAGACAGAGGAGGAGTTCGAGAACACGCTGAGGACGATCGAGCGGATTCGTTTTGACGGCGCCTTCATGTTCGCTTTCAACCCCATCGAAGGAACTGCGGCGGCAGCGATGCCGGACCAGGTCCCTGCGCAGTTGAGGAAGGAGCGCCTGCGCCGGGTGATCGAGCTCCAGAACCGCATTACCCTCGAGAAGAACGCTGAGCTGGTCGGGCAGGTATTCGAGGTTCTCGTCGAGGGTGTCAGCCCAAAGGACCCCTCACGGTTGACCGGGCTGACGCGGCATAACAAGACGGTGAACTTCGCGGGGCCTCGCGAGGCGGTCGGCGGCCTGGTGTCTGTCCGGGCGACGGAAGCTCACCTGTACGGCTTCGTCGGGGAAGTGACCGACTGCGGCGGCAGTCAGGCTACCGAGCCGCGGCGGCCAGCGGCTTCCTCCGCGCGGCCGCTTCGAGAGCAATCGCAAGCGCCATAAGCTGGATCTTCACTCGGTCGTCGAGCGGGAGGACGGATGCCGGCGGTTCGAGAGTGATGACGTGCCCGCCGCACGTGCGATAGGTATAAACCGCTTTCGGCAAATGGGTCTTCCTGAATCTCTTGCCGGCAGGCCGGATAATCCCCTCCTCGGCAGGCAGACCCTCGATGCAACTGTTCCGGTTGATCGGATAGCCGGATGCGCCAACAGCGGCGACTATGGCCTTGCCGACGCGGTCCTCCGGGTTCTCTGCCAGCTCGTAAAGGTAGAACCCGGGCGCGTCAACATCCTCATGCATCTCGAACACCAGGTCGAAGCATCTACCTTGCAGAGCGCGCATGATCAGCGCAACCTCCTGCGGCGGGTGTGCTGTCGCAAACTCGCGGTTGAGGTCGATCCCGTCGGCGTTCGCCCTCGTGTTGAGCTCCCAACCGGACGGATTGTCGCATGGGAAGACGATGAAGTGGAAGTTCTCAAGAAGCGCGTCGTTTCTCGCATTGCTCTCAAGGAACCGGACCGCGGCTTCGACGCCGGCCGGTTCGTCGCCGTGGATGCCGGCAGAGATGGCCACGCCGAGCTTCCCCGGCCCGGCCTCCCCAAGGTGCATCAGAAAAAGCGGGTACATCCGCCGTCCAGCACGGAACTCCCCGAGCGTTTCCATCCGGACTGATGGGAACCGTGAAACGCTCTCAAGTCTCCTTGTAAGCTCATTGTAGGATCGGGTAACCATCGGCCTCTATCTACCCAGAAGCGGCCTTGCTGGTGCCAGGGGACGTTAACGCTTCACGGCTGAGCTCTGCATGGCCCGGATGGCGCCCGACCGCTGCAGTAGTGACAACTGGGCTGCGGCGGATTCCGGTCACCTTTCCTGGGCTGTCACAAGGGACGAGGCAAGGCGCATGCCAGGCGTGCGGAGGACACCTATGGTCCCCCGCACGCCGTTCCCATCCGTGGGTCACCGGGCAATCCCCACTGACTCTGCACGACCGATCGCCGCGGCAGAGGCCGCCGGCTCCGCGTTTCGCCCTTGGCGTGGGGTCCGCCAGTCCCGCCCCAGCTTCATGCCGGGGCGCCCTAGAAGCCCGTGAACAGCTCGATGAAGAAGATGTTGTTCTTCACCTTGCCAATGCCAGCGGGAGGCTTCTCACCATTGATCTCGTACTCGTATTGCAGCCACAGGGCCTTGCGGAGCGGCTGGACGGCCGAGAGGCTGAGCTGATCTGTATCCCAGCTCAGCGGGTTAGCCGTCGCCGGAATCCGCATGTCCTGTTTGGCGTAGCGGGCAAAGAACTTCCAGCCGACCGGCGGCTGCCAACCGGCCACCAGGTCCCATGTCCTGAACTTCAGGGCACTCACCTTGGCGTCGTACCATTCGCCCTGGAGAACGAACCCGCTCGGCCGCTGGAACACGAGGTCGGGACCGATGACCCGCATGGTCTGGCTTGTCGCTGTCGGCGGAAGAAGGGGCGGCCCGACGGGTGCCAGCACAGTGCCCGAGGTGAGGTTCACCAGGTCCCTACCGTCCAGCCCGCCGAAAAGCCCGGAGACTCCCGCGGTCAGGCCCTAAGCCAGCTTCGTCCCGATTCTGGTCGAGAACGAGAGCTTCCGCCTCAGGGCACCGTCTGGATCTCTTAGCGAAAGGTGCGGCACTTGGTGCGTCGGGTTGCGGAGCGTGTCGCCGGGAATCTCTCCAATGTTCCGAACTCCCAAGCCACGCGATGTGTGCACGGACGCGCCAAAGTCCAGGTCACCTTTCTTCAGAAGGTACTGAATGCCCTGGATCCGGTCCTGAGTGATCGCCTCCGCCACAATGCCGTAGTTACTGGTCTTACGGTTCCCGTAGCTTGGCGTTATGCCGAAAGCGAAGTTCCTGCCCTTGCCGACGCGGATGCGTCCGGCGCCAAGAGCGGTTTCATAGTAGGCACTCTCGAGGTAAAGGCCGCTAGCCGGCGCCCATGGCTGGTAGTAGACTTCCACGTAGCCGGTGCTGTCGTCCGGCAGGGCGGCCGTTGCGGAGACCGATATCCTCTCGGAGCGGAACTCGGGGTTCGCCCCGGGGCCGAAATAGCCCCTGTTCTGCATGTAGCCGTGGATCTGCACAGCAGGCGGCCCCTCGGCCGCAAGCGCGGCGCTTAGTCCGACGCATAGTAGAACCAGCGCCGCGAGCGCAAGTCTTGTGTGACTAACCAATTCCTTTCCTCCTTAGTGTTGTGGTAGATTAAGGGGCGTTTTGTGCAGCCCGCCCGTCGCAGCGCCCCATATCTGCCGGACGCGGGCCGGTCGTTCGCGTTAGATGCCCTTCGATCACCTCCCCCTTGTAGGTCAACCGGCGCGCCTATAATAGACGGTTGTCTATCACGCGCCTTGCCTTCCCCAGGCTCCTCTCAAGAGTCTTTGGCTCGACGAGCCTCAGGGTCGGCGCGATGCCTGTCTCAGCGAAGATCCGCGCCTTGATCTCCGCCTCTAGAGCCACGAGCCGGCTCATACGGTCCGTCAGTATCTCGGACGATACCTCGACCAAGATCGACATCTCATCCAGGCCGGCCTTGCGGTCGAGAACTATCTGGTAGTGCGGCTCGATGCCCTCGATCTCGAGCAGTATGGACTCGATCTGCGACGGGAACAGGTTCACACCTCGGATGATGATCATATCGTCCGTCCTGCCCCTGACCTTGCTCATCCTGGTGTTGGTCCGGCCGCATTTGCACGGTTCCGGGTTGAGCGTCGTCAGATCCCTGGTCCGGTAGCGCAGGAGGGGAAGGCCCTCCTTCGTGAGCGTGGTGATCACAAGCTCTCCTTCCTGGCCATAGGGGACGGGCTTCATGGTCTTCGGGTCGACGAGCTCGACAAGGAAGTGGTCCTCGTTGATGTGCAAGCCGCACTTATGCTCGCACTCGCCGGAGACTCCCGGTCCCATCGCCTCGCTGAGGCCGTAGTTGTCGATCGCGCGTATGCCGAGACGCTGCTCGATCTCCTCGCGCACGCGCTCGGAAAACGGTTCAGCTCCGAATACACCGATCCTGAGCGGGAGCGCCTTCGGGTCCACGCCCATCTCGCCCATGACTTCCGCAAGATGCAAAGCAAAGCTGGGAGTGCCGACGAGCACGGTCGTCTTGAAGTCCTGCATGATCTGGATGTGGCGCTCCGTGCTGCTGCCGGAGACGGGAAGCACGGAGGCGCCGATACGCTCCGCGCCATAGTGCATCCCGAAGCCGCCCGTGAACAGACCGTAGTCGAACGCGATCTGCACGACATCCTGCCTCGTGACCCCGGCTGCGCTCATGACGCGGGCGACGAGCTCGCTCCAGGTCCTGAGATCGTTCCGGGTGTAGCCGACCACCGTCACACGGCCGGTCGTGCCGGACGACGAGTGAATCCTCACGATCTCCCGAAGCGGCACGCTGAACATCGCATACGGATACGCCTCGCGCATATTCTCCTTCGTCGTAAACGGGAGGCGCGCAATGTCGCCGAGCGACTGAACGTCTTCAGGCTGTATCCCCAGTTCGCTGAACTTCTCGTGGTAGAAGCGAACGTTACGATAAGCGCGGTTTACCGTCGCCTGCAGCCGCTCGATCTGCAGCTGCTCCAGGTCCGGCCTCGCCATCATCTCGCATCGTCTGTTCCAGATAGGCATGACTGGTCAAGCCTCCACTCACTCCATCAAATGTTTATAGCCCTTCCCCAGGTACGCTCGGCGGACCTCGGGGTTGCGGATCAACTCGTGGGCCGTGCCCTCAAGGACAACTCTTCCAGTATCCAAAACGTATCCGCGCTGCGCTATCGAGAGCGCCGCTCTCGCGTTCTGCTCGACGACAAGCACGGTCGTTCCCTGCTTCTGAAGATTGCCGATGATCTTGAAAATGTCCTTCACAACAAGCGGAGCAAGACCCATAGACGGCTCATCAAGAAGCAGGAGCTTGGGTCGGGACATTAGGGACCGGCCGATGGCGAGCATCTGCTGTTCGCCGCCGGAGAGCGTGCCGGCAAGCTGAGCGTGCCGCTCGCCAAGGACCGGGAACATCTCGTAGACCCTCTCGAGATCGTCGCGCAGGCAGCGTTTCGCGCTGCGCGGCCTGCGGTAAGCGCCTAGGATCAGGTTCTCAGCCACAGTCATATCGGGGAAAAGCTGCCTCCCCTGCGGCGCATGGGACATCCCCATCCGGACGAGCCGCTCCGCCGGCTTCCCCCTAACCTCCGTACCGAGAAACCGGATCGAGCCCGACCGAGGCGCGATCACTCCCGAGATCGTATCGAGCAGCGTCGTCTTGCCGGCGCCATTAGCGCCGATGATCGCCACGATCTCGCCCACGCTCATGTGGATCGAGACTCCGCGCAGCGCGGTGATCCCCCCGTAGCAGGTTACCACACTGGTTACTTGCAGCATCCGCTACGCCACCTCGCCCAGATATGCCGCTATCACTGCCGGGTCGTCCTGCACCTGCGCGGGCGTGCCCTCCGCTATCTTCTGCCCATGATCCAGGACTACTACCTCGTCGGAGGCGTCCATCACAAACTGCATATCGTGATCCACGAGGAGCACGGTGACGCCGTCGGCGACGATCCTGCGCAGCAGGTCACCGAGCGCCTCGGTTTCGTGTGAGCTAAGTCCCGAAGCCGGCTCATCGAGCAGGATCATCTTCGGTTCGAGCGCGAGCGAGCGAGCGATCTCCAGCAGCCGCTGCTGGCCGAAGGGCAGCGCGCCTGCCGGATCCCCTGCCCTGTCCGCCAGGCTGACAATATCCAGCTTCTGCAGCGACGAGGTCACGATCTTCCGCTCCTCGCTGATCTGCCAAGGAAGCCTGAGCGCCGACGCCAGAAGCCCCTGCTTCGTCCGCGCGTGCCGCCCCACCATCACGTTCTCGAGCACCGTCATGTTCTCGAATAACTGCACGTTCTGGAACGTCCGGGCAAGCCCAAGGCCCGCGACCTCGTGGGACGGCATACCGGCCGTCCTTACGCCGGTGATCGTGATCTCTCCACTCGTGAGCTTGAGCAGCCCGGTGAGCAGGTTCAGGACTGTGCTCTTGCCAGCGCCGTTCGGGCCGATAAGCGACTTCATCTGTCCGGCGCGCACGTCGAACGTTACCCCGTCAACGGCCGCCAGCCCACCGAACACCTTCCGAACGTTATTCAGTTGGACCAACGGCAGCGCCGTCTCCATCAGCTCTTATGCACCCCAGGCTCGTATTCAGCCAGTCCTGTACAGCGATCAGCCGCACCACTGTAGAGAAACTCGCCGCGCACGGAGCAGGCAAACCCAGCCTTCGCGTTTGGCAAGATGACGGGCTTCCCCAGCTTGGGGAACGGACCCATAGCCCAACCACGCACAGGAATCGGCTGCTTCATCGCTCCCTACCCGCCCCCAGGAGACGCTTCCGCCGGCCGAGTCGAACCACGAGCTTCACCGAGTCCACCGCACCGCGGACAAGGCCGGCGGGCAGGAAGACCATAATGAACACCAGTATCAGGCCGAATAGAACAACATCAAAGTCTAGCGGCGAAAGGCCCCACCCGCTGACATCCTTGATGCCGAACACACGGAGAAGGGTCCCACCGCGGAGAAGCTCGCCGAGGACCGTGATGGCGCCGGCGCCGAAGATCGCGCCCCAGATGCTCGCCATCCCCCCGACCACAACCATGACGACAAGCTCGATCGAGAACTTGAACCCAAACGGCTCCGGGCTGATAAACGTGACGTAATGAGCGTACAGGCTGCCGGCGATGGAGGCAAGCGCTGCGCTAAGCACAAAGACCTGAACCTTGTAACGCGCCGTATCCACTCCAAGCGTGGCAGCCGCGACTTCGCTCCCGTGAACAGCCCGGAACGCGCGCCCAACACGAGAGTTCACGATGTTGGCCGAGAGTGCGATGACCGCGACCACCAGCGCCCAGACCAGGTAGTACATACGCACATCGTTGTCGAGCGGCTTGCCGGCGATCTGCAGGCCGGGTATGCCATAGATGCCCGACGTGCCGCCCGTCACGGGCTCCCACTCTCGGAAGACAATTGTGACGATGACCCCGAAACCGAGAGTCGCCATCGCGAGGTAGTATCCGTGCAGCCGCAGAGCCTGAATGCCGATCAGATAGGCTACCAGGCAGGTGAAGAACACTCCCGCGACCATGGCATACCACGGCGAGATCGCCCCGGCGGCCAGAATGTGGCCCAGAAGAGCCAAAGTTCCGAACCCAACGACCCCGCCGAACACATACGACAATCCAAGCCTGGCTGGCGGCACGCGGGAGAGAACCGAAACAGCCAGGCAGCAGCCGACCGCAAGCACGTACGCCAGCCAGTGCCGCGGGCCAAGGTGGAGCGCCGCTGCCGCCGCAAGGATGAACCCTCCGAGGCAGAGCGCCAACCTGCCACCGTCCACCTTCAGCAGTGCCAGCACCGCCGCCGTGGCAGCCATTACGCCGATCACCACGGCGCTGGGCCCCATGGTCTGCTGCGGCATGCCCTGAGTGGTGAGAACAGCCGAGACATAAGCGCCAATGCCAAAGAACGCAGCGTGCCCGAGCGACACCTGGCCCGCGTAGCCCATCAGCAGGTTCAGCCCGACGGCGAGGATCGTGTTGATCCCCACGTAGATCAGCACCGACAGTTGGTAGTTCCCGCCGGTCTGTGCAGGCCTGAACACATACGCTGGTGCCGCGCATACAGCGCCGATCAGCAGGGCGTACGGCAGCAGCCGGAGCAGTGCAGCGCCCGAGCCGCGCAATGCAAGACGCCAGACAGGACTCCTGCCCGGTTTCTCGCTCTTCACTTTGGGTCTTGTGCTCCGCATGCCCAGCCTACTCCGACTTCCTGCCCGCGAGAACGCCTTGCGGGCGCGCAAACAGGACGATCAGCAGGATGGCAGAAGCAATCGCGTCCTTGTAGGCGCTCAAACCGTACCCGGCCCCCAGCGATTCAAGCACGCCAAGCCCCACCCCGGCAACGATGCCACCCGTGAAGTTGCCTAGGCCGCCAACGATTGCGGCGCAGAAGCCCTTCAGGCCGAGCATTGCGCCCATATCGAACTGCGCGTAGGTAATGGGGAATACGACCACGCCGCCGACCGCTCCGACCGCGGCGCCAAGCGCGAACGACAGCACAGTCATCCTGTTGATGTTGATGCCAACAAGCTTCGCGCCGGGCTTGCACGAAGCGCACGCCCTCATCGCACGTCCGGCGAGCGTGTGCCGGTAGAAGAGTCGCAGCAGGAGCACCAGCACGAGCGTCGTGACGAATATCCAGATGCTCTGCGCCTGGAGGGACGCGCCGGCGATGTGGAGCGTCGTCTGCTTGTAGGACTCGGGCAGGCCGATAGGGTCCTTCCCCCAGAAGATCATCGCGGCGCCGCGAATCAGGATCGATGCGCCGACGGTGATGATGATGAGGGTGACTGTCGTGCCGGTCCTCAGAGGACGCAGAAGCGAGCCCGCGACGAGGCCCCCGACCATGGCCGCGATGACCACGGCGAGCAGGCCCGCTACGGGCAGCGACAGGTGCGCGGACCTGACCAGCACCGCCGCGATCACCGCCCCGAGCATCACGAACTCTCCCTGCGCGAAGTTGACCACCTGCGTGCAGTTGTAGATGATCGTGAACCCGATGGCCGTAAGCGCGTAGATGCTGCCAACCGTCACGCCGGACAGCAGGAACTGTAGGAACTGGGCTGCACTCCTCATCGAGCTGCGCTGTCAGCGGCCGGCTGCCAGCTTCTCCTCAGCCACGGACTGACGCGGGCTGACAGACGCAGGCTTATAGGGAAGTAGAGACGTAACATAGGGCTTACAGGTGGAGCAGGGCCGCTCTCGGGCTCCCACCCACTATCCCGATCGTACCTCCCACGTCTGCTCTGCCCGTGCAACTCGCGGCTGAGAGTTGCCGGCCGGACGGCTGATCGCCGATAGCTACTTCAGCAGCGTCCACTTCCCGTTCCGAACCTGGACCATAACGAACGCATCCTTGGATAGGCCGTTATGCTCCTTCGGCGAGAAGTTGAACACCCCGCTGATGCCTACGAAGTTCCTGGTATTCTCGATCTGGGCGCGGATCTTTGCCGGATCGTCACCGACCTTCTGCATGGCAGCGAGCACGAGCTTTGCGGCATCCCACGCGTGTCCGCCGAACGTGTCCGCGTCCTTTCCGTAGGCCTGCTTGAACTGAGCAGCGTAACCGAGCAGCACCTTCCTCTGCGGGTCCTTCTTTGGGATCTCGTTAGCTACGATGAGCCTGCCCGCGGGGAGTATCACGCCGTTAGCAGCGGCACCCGCACCCTCGAGGAACTTCCTATTGGCAACGCCGTGGCTCACGATGAGCGGCATCTTCATCCCAAGCTGCTTCATGTTGCGAGCCACAACCGCCGGGCCGGGGTTGGTGCCCCAGCAGACGACTGCCTGCGGCCGTTTGCCATTGATGCGGGTGAGCTGGGCCGTCATGTCCGTGTCTTTGTCACCAAAGGCTTCCGTGGCGACGACGGAGATACCCGCCCTCGGCGCCTGCATCTCTATCTGCTGGCGGCCGCTCTGCCCAAACGCGTTCGACACGTTGATAAACGCAATCTTCCTGATGCGCTTGGCTTTGAGGTAATCGACGATCTTGGCAACAGCGTGCATATCAGACTGGGCCGTCTTGAACACATAGGGCATGACAGGCTGGGTGATCTTGATCCCTGCGGCGCAGGAAACGAGCGGGATTCTCGCTTTTTCGCAGATACTCGCCACCGCAAGCGTGGTTCCCGTCTGGCTCGGGCCGATGATGGCCTTGACCTTGTCGGCCTCGATCAGCCGTTTGACCGCCATGACGCACTTAGTCTCCTCGCTGCCGTTGTCGTAGATGACGAACTTGACCGGATGACCGTTGATGCCGCCCTTGCTGTTGATCTGGTTGGCAATCATCTTGACGGTCTCCTACTCAGGGGTTCCGAGCGGGGACGCCGGCCCCGTGACATCGAACACGGCCCCGATGACGTAGGTAGACTTCGCCGCCTGCGCGCCGCCGCACAGCACGGCTGCGAGTCCGACGGCCAAGACCGTCAAGACCGCACCAAACCTTCTTCCTTTCATTTCGACCTCCAGGTTAGGATTGGCCGCCGCTGCAGGCCCGGTGTCAATCGAGGACACTTCCGACTAGGCCGGCAGTCTCGCGACCCGAGTCCAGAATGCGGACGCGGAAGTTCGCCCGCTATGCAAGAGGGAGTCGGGCACCAAGCACCGAGCACCGGGAAGGTGAGGCTCCAGCCGAACCGGCTCGCCAGGAGCTTCGCCCTCTCGACACCCGGCACTTGCCGACCGACACCCTAAAGCGCGTGGAGCTCGTCGCCTGTCAGGATTCTCGCCCCGCCTTCCTGCAGGGCTGATATCGCCTCCTCAACCCGCTCAATCCGGAATACGACGATAGCATGCTCGCCGGACCGGCCGACGAACGCGTACATGTACTCGATGTTCAGGCCCTTCCCCGACAGGATCCCTATGATGCCGGCAAGCCCGCCGGGACGGTCCGGCACCTCGATCGCCAGCACCTCGGTTGACGTGACTGTAAAGCCGTCGTCGGTCAGGACCTTCGTCGCAAGCTGCGGATCATTGACGATCAGCCTGAGAAGCCCGTAGTCGATGGTGTCCGCAATCGAGAGCGCGCGAATGTTCACGTTGTTCGCCGCAAGCGTCCGAGCCACGTCCGCAAGCCGGCCCGACTTGTTCTCCAGGAAAACCGAAATCTGGCTGACTTTCACTTGCCGAGTTCCCTCCTGTCGATGACTCTCCTGGCCTTCCCTTCGCTCCGCTGAATGGACTTCGGCTCGACCAGCCTCACCTTGAGCGATAGGCCGAGCGTGCCCTCGAGCTCAGCCATGATAGCCTTCTCGAGAGCTTCCAGCCTGCGGACCTCGTCCGAGACCATTGCCGGCGAGACTTCGACCCAGACTTCCATGTCGTCCATCCTGCCGGGCTCGCGGTCCACCACTATCTGATAGTGCGGCTCCGTGCCGTCGATCTGCATCAACACGCTTTCGATCTGGCTCGGGAAAACGTTGACGCCGCGGATGATGAGCATGTCATCCGTGCGGCCGAGCACTCGGTTCATCCGCCTGAAGACTCGTCCGCAGCCGCACGACTCGGGAAGCAGGAAGGTGATGTCTCTCGTCCGGTATCTGAGAAGAGGCAGCGCCTCTTTCGTGAGCGTGGTAAAGACAAGCTCGCCTCTCTCGCCTGGAGCTGCCTGCTCGCCGGTGGAAGGGTTGATAACCTCGGGGTAGAAATGGTCTTCGTTGATGTGAAGCCCGGCCTTCTCCATGCACTCGTAGGAGACGCCCGGGCCAATGACCTCGGAAAGCCCGTAGATGTCCAGCGCATCGATTGCGAGCTTCTCCTCGATCTCGCGCCGCATACTTTCGGTCCACGGCTCCGCGCCGAAAAAGCCGACCCGAAGCGGCAGCCTCCTCACGTCAATGCCCTGCTCGACAGCGGCTTCGCCAAGGAAGATGGCGTAGGAAGGCGTGCAGCAGAGCACCGTGCTTCCAAAGTCCTCCATGATCTGAAGCTGGCGCCTGGTGTTGCCGCCGGACATCGGCACCACGGAAGCGCCGATCTTCTCCGCCCCGTAGTGGGCGCCCAACCCCCCGGTGAAAAGCCCGTACCCGTAGGCGTTCTGGACGACATCGCCCTTGGTCGTCCCACCGGCGCCAAGCGTCCGCGCCATAACCTCGGCCCAGACTTCGACGTCATCCCTGGTATAGCCGACCACCGTCTGCTTGCCTGTCGTGCCCGAGCTTGCGTGGATCCGCACCACCTGTTCGAGCGGAACGGCGAACAGGCCGAACGGGTAGTTCGCCCGGAAGTCTTCCTTGGCGGTGAACGGCAGCTTGGTGATATCGTCTATGCTATGGAAGTCGTCCGGGCCGACGCCGGCTTCGCTCAGTTTCCGCCTGTAGTACGGCACGCTGTCGTACGCACGCTTGACGGTCTCGCGCAGCCGTTCTCCCTGCAGCCGCCGGAGGGTGCCCTCGTCCACGCATTCGATGTCTTTGTCCCAGTAGTACATCCGTGCTGCGACCTGATAGCGCGTAGACAAGCAAACCAGCTCTGCAGTTAGGATTATCCCTCTACGCGACCAATTCCTCCTACAATTGCGCCGACAGGCTGCATATATATCGTCGGTTTGGGAATATGCCCAGTTGGCAAAGCGACCGGCCTGCAATATGATATGGATGTGCTTTCCAGCAGCAAACGCAGGAGAATGGCCGTCGCTGGCGCTGTCGGGGTGGCGGCCGCGGCCGTTATTATCCGCCTGGTATTCTGGGGCGAAGTCCGTGCTTATCTCTACCGGAACTACACGGAGGTCCGAGCTGTAGAGGGCTCCGACTGGTTCGACTATCCGGTCGGCGCGCCGAATGCAAGAGGGTACTATCGCGCCCAGCGGTTCGCAGGCCCAAGCCGGCACCTCGGCGAGGATTGGAACGGCATGGGCGGCGGCGACAGCGATCACGGCGACCCGGTCTATGCCATCGCGAACGGCTCGGTCTCTTACGCGGAACACACCGGCCTCGGGTGGGGCAACGTGGTCCGCATTGTCCACCCAGTGCGCGGCGGAGACTCCGTCGAGGTGGTCTACGGCCACCTGGCCGAGATGCGAGTCCCGAAGGGTGACATCGTCAGGCGAGGGCAGGTCATCGGGACCATAGGCAACGCCGATGGAGCCTATAAGGCTCACCTTCACTTCGAAATCAGGCCTAAAATCGGCCTGCCGCTTGGGGGAGGGTATGGTGACAACCGCGACGGCTCATTCCTGGACCCGACCCAGTTCATCGATCGTCACAGGAAGAAGCAGTCTCCGTGAGGCCGAACCTCCAGGCACTCCCAGGTCCGAGTTCTTCACCTCGCGCTCTGCGCTCCCCCGACGTACACCCTCGGCACGCGTTTGCCGATTGAGGTCGTGACGTCGTGCGGGATCGTCCCTATCATCTCAGCCACACGCTCGACAGAGCAGAAGTCGTAACCGCCGCCAAGAAGCACCACCTCGTCCCCGACCTGCGCGTCCGGCACATGGGTCACGTCGAGCATGGTCTGGTCCATGCATACCCGGCCTATGACTGGCGCGCGGCGGCCCCTCACCGCGACCTCGCCGCGGTTCGAAAGATACCGGCTGCAGCCATCGGCATAGCCAACAGCGACCGTTGCGACCTTCGTGCGCCTGGCTGTGGTGTAGGTTCGACCGTAGCTGATCGTCTTGCCCGGTGGGACCTCCTTCAGGAAGACGATCCGCGACTTGAGAGTCAGGGCTGGCCGCAGCGGCACGCTTCTGGAGGATTCGGGCGATGGATAGAGGCCGTAGAGCATGATCCCCGGCCTGACCATGTCGAAGTAAGCCGACGGGTAGTCGAGCACAGCGCCGCTGTTCGCGGCGTGGGCCAGCGCCGGGGCGATACCGCGCGCGCAAAGCTCTGACAGTAACCGCTCGAAGACCTGGATCTGCTCCTCTGTAAAGGACCGATCACGCTCATCGGCGGATGGGAAGTGTGTGAAGATACCCTCCAGTTCGAGACACGGAAGGTCGAGAAGGGCGGCGACCAACTCGGGGGCATCTTCGGGAGCGACTCCTATCCGGCCCATGCCCGTATCCACCTTGATATGGACCCGCGCCTCCTTGCCGCGGCGAGCGGCCTCTTCCGCAAGTGTGCGGGCGGAGGGAAGGTCGCAGATCGTGGCGGCAATGCCGAACTCGACGATCTCGGCGGCGGACTCGGGAAAGACGCAGCTCAGAATGAGGAGCGGCGCACCGATGCCGGCGTCCCGAAGCTCTATGGCCTCCTCCACGCTGGCCACGCCCAGCATGTCCGCTCCGGCAGCCAGCGCCGCCCGGCTGACCTCGACCGCGCCATGACCGTAGCCATCAGCCTTGACCGCGGGCATGATCTTCACCCCGGAGCCTACCCTGCGGCGGATCGCCCGCACGTTCTCCGCCACGGCGCTCAAGTCTACCTCAACAAGCGTCGGCCTGTGCATACAGGGGAAAGTCTACCGCGTTTTGCTGAGCTAGGCAAGGAGGCGAGCGTAGGGAGGTTGCTGATTGCTGAACGCCGGTTCCAGCGGCCGGGCGCTGTCCGAGCTGTCGGCCCGCATGGGCCGGGCGTGACAGATGGAGCCGCGACATGGGATCTGGTAATCCCACCCGCAACGGTGGAGCGCGCGCAGCGACGGCAGGGCCTGGCTCAGGTCCTGGGCTGCAGGCGTCCGATCAGCTTGGTGATCATGCAGGTTGCCGCCGTGGCAAACATCAGGGAGGCGACGATGACTCTGGTCAGGTCAACCACGGGGATAAGCCGCGTTTCCTCGTCGGTCACCTCGAGGACGGCGAGCGGCTTGGCTCCTCCTCCGCCACCTCCGCCTCCGCCCTCCTGCGCGGCCTCTTCCTCTCCCTCAGCTTCCCTGCCCCGGCCGGCTCTGCCTCTCCCTACGCCGAACCCGAGGCCGACCGCCGCTATAGGAATGATCGTCTTCCGGCCGATCTGGCGCGGCTCTCCGAAGACGCCGTTCACGTGAGCGGCAACTGTCAACTTGTCAGTGATGGCCTTGATCATAGGTATCATCGCGCGAACTCCTCCGGGACTTGATTTTCTCGTGCGGCATTCCTGCAGGCCGCTCGAGCACCTCCTTGATGATTCCCCACCAACCCAGTTCTTCAACGTGGGAGAGGTCGAAGATCTTGACTCCATCGGTTTCGCGCAGACAGATCCCCAGTGCGCGCCGGAAGCTGCCCGGTTTGCCTTTGAACGCCTCCACGTAGAGGCCGCCGTAGACGTGGCATACGTCGTTCACGACCTCGACCGCTGTGCGCGCGCCGCCTTCGATGGTCCACCACGCCGGCGTCTTCGACTTCCTGCCCTCCGCTACCGTCAGAAGCGAGCCGTAGCAGTTCGGGACAAGGAAATCGAGATACTCAGCGTAGCCGGCATCACGGTACCGCTGCGTAGCCCACCAGTGCTGTTCCTTAGGAACGTGACTCCGGCTCGCCCAGTTCACGCCTTCCGGCACATACTCCGGGTACCAGGCCCCCACGACGCTTCCGAACGCAGCACCCGGCTTGATCTTCTGAAGGACCTGGCTGGCGTTGAAGACGAAGTTCGAAGTGATCTGAACCCGCCACTCGACCCATTTCCGGAACTGAGGCCCCGGCACCACCATCCACCCGTTCGGCGCCGGGAGATTCGGATCGGGGGTGGCTCCGGCGGCAGGACGCAGCTCGTACACGTCTTCCGGCCATCGGCTCACCTGCCGGCCAATGTAACGCTCGAAAGCGGCCCGCGAGTCCTGGCTGAAGTCGGCGCGAAGCCCATCGTATCGGCACCGGTCGATGACGAGCCCATCTATGTCGTAGTTCGCGGCGATCTCCTCAATCAGAGAAAGCTCGTAACGCTGAACGTCCGGAAGCAGCGGGTTTACGAACAGGAACACACCGGATTTCGACTGCGAGGAGGGGAAGACGGCGGGTTTGCCGTTCGGTCCGATGTCGTAGACCCAGGACTGCCATTCTGGGAACTTTGTATAAGCTGGCCCGCTCCTGTCAGACAGCCGACCCTCCGAGAAGACCATCAGCATGGCGTAAACGCGGAGCCGGCGAGCGTGCCCCTCTTCGATCACAGTCTGCAGAAGGTCGTAGTCCTTCGGATACGCGGACTTGCCATTCGAGCTCGTCACTCGGGGGGCAATCTTGCTGTTGTAGAGCACGAAACCGTCCGGTGACTTCACGCCAACAGCCACTCCATTGATCCCGGCATCGACGCATTTGTCGAGGATCTTACGCACGCCCTCGCGCGACGAGAGTCGTTCGAGGTTAGCCGCAGCATCGAACCACATGAGGTTTGCCTGCAGGCCCTGTTCTCTGGCAAGCTGGAGCTTCGTCTTCGGTTGGAGGTCGAGGTCTAGAGCAGCATCGGCCGCGTGAGTGGCTCCGGCCAGGATGGCTAGAAACGCGACGAGGGGGAACGCAGTCTTCATCACAACTCAATACTACCATGAACGAGACGGAACGAACACTCCGGTCGGGCACATCCAATCCCCCGCACGGTGTTGGAGCCGACCTCTTGATCGCCCGGCTCCGGCGGACTACGTCGGTACGCATCTTTTCACAATATTGACCGATTGGGAATAGAGCTGTGCCATTCGGCGTCTCTTGTCTGGTGGTTGTGGTATAATGCATTTGAGGACCGAAGCGGGGCGGGGGCCTTTCGAAGGGGGCGGTTGACGTGCCTGCCGAAGACGCCGAGATGACGCGCATGGTGCGCCGGGAGATCAACCGGCGCTACGTGGACTCTACGAGTGTTGACGTAAGGGTGATGCACGGCATCGTGTACCTAAGAGGCTACATCAAGAAGCTGCCCGGGCATCATGCCGACTTGGGCGAAGAGCTGGACATCATCCTGCGTATCCTGCGCCAGAAAGCGGGCATTCGGGACGTAGTTTGCGAGCTGGGGCTTGGCGGCCCAGGGCTTCGAGACCACGTCAGAGCCGCGGAACGAGCAAAGCGCCGATGAGGGCGATCAGCGGGCCGCAGGGGTGACGTCGATCGTCTTCTCATTCGTATAGACGGCAAACCCGGCCGGGGCCCCGCGCGGCTTCCGAACGTACTTCCTCAAGGTCCAGTCCACTGCCACCAGGCCCGAGTGCTTCGCCTCACTGTTTCGCGCGGCGATCTCCGCGGCCTCTCGAATGGTCCTCGGCGGCACCGCCCCGGGCCGGTTCCCCGTCCTGATGATCACGTGAGACCCGGTCACCGACCGGGCATGCAGCCAGTAGTCGTTCGGACGGGCGACGTTCTTTGTCAGGTAGTCGTTTGCCTCGCTGTTCTCACCATACAGTATCTCAAGCCCATCGCTCGACCTTATGCGGCGGATCTTGGCGCCGCCGAACTCCGGTTCTTCACGGCCGCCCCGCGCCGGCTGCTGCTCAGCGCGCAGCAGACCGCGCTCGGTGAGCATCTGTCTGAGTGCCCGAAGGTTCTCCACGGACGCAGCGCCCGGCAGCCGCTCAAAAGCGGCCTGGAGGATCTTCGTCTCGGTTTCGATCTCCTTTCCCCGGTCTTCCGCAGCCTGCGCGCCGTCCACTGCCTTCCTATAGCGGCGGAAGTAGCGTTCGGCGTTCTCCTTAGCCGAAAGCTTCTCATCGAGCGGGACATCCACCTCCCGGAGCTCTGGGTCATAGTAGTCCGTCACTCGGGCCGCGGCCCCGCCCCTGGGAATGCTTCCGGCGCTTGCCAGGATCAGCTCGCCGAACTGCTTATACCGCTCGGCCTTCTCGCCCTCCGCCCTCGCCTTCTCGAGGTCGCGCACCGTCTGTTCGCGCCACGCGATGGCGCGCCGGATCGCCCTCTCCACCTCCGCGCGCTCCGACTCGAACTGGTCTCTTCTCAGAAGATCGCGGAACAGCGTGTCGAGCGTCTCGTTCATCGACAGCCGCCCGTGCTGGTTGGTCGGCGGGAACTGCTTCACCGGGATCGGATAGCCATAGACCGCCAAACCCCGGTCATCAGTAACCAGCACGGGAGCGTAGCGCTCGTTCAGGACGATCTGCCGGATGTCCTGGAACGCGAGCCAGATGTCGTCCTGTCGAGCGGAGCCGGCCCGGCGCGCGATCTCTTCGGCAAGGAACGGGCCGAAGCCCGTGAAGGCCGGCACGAGCCAGCGCTTCACCTCATCGGCCGAAGGCTGCTCTCCCAGCCCCTCCCGCCAGAGGCTGTCGAACCCGTCGCGGGACACGCCGATCGGGTCTGCCTTGCCGGCGGCGGGCGGGGGGACGTAGTCGCGGCCCGGAAGCACCTGGCGGTAGCGGCTGACGGCGGAAGTGACATTCTTCGCGGCCCCCAGAATCCGGCCGGTGTCGGAGAGGAGGATCAGGTTGCTGTGCTTCCCCATCAACTCCAGAACGAGCGTGTTCCTATTGCCATCCGGAGCTTCGGTGCGTATCCCAAGGACACGGTCGAAGTCAACCTGCTCGACGGCCGTTAGGAAAGAACCTCTGATATGCTTGCGGAGCAGAGCGCAGAAGCGCGGCGGAGTCTGGGGGACCGGAAGAGATGCCGCGGTCAGGTACGTCCTGGCGAAGCGCGCGTGGACGGACATAAAGAGCAGGTACGGACGGCCCGCGCTCCGGATCTCCAGCGTAAAGTCCGTGTCATTGTGCTGCCGGACGCCCTGCACCACACCGCCTTCCACGCCTCTCCTCAGCTCCGCCACTACGGCCGCGAGCACAAGTCCATCGTACGTCATCATCGAGACATTGTAACATGCAGACTTCTGAATGCTGAATGGTGACCGCTGGATGGTGATTGGCCAATGCTGACCGTCAGTGGTGCGGGGGTGCGGGCGGACGCCCCGAAGACCCGTCCGGTCGGTCCGGGGTCCAGAGAACCCTGGACATCGGCGGGAACCCCGGAAACCGGCTATTCGGCGATTGACGGGTCATTATGCGACACGCCGCCTTGCTCGGCCAGCCGACCCCTGGATCGGCGCAGCTCCGCTATTTCGGCAGTATCGGCATCTGGACTACGACCGGCCGCCCGGTCAGAGACTTCAGGAACTCCACCAGTTCCGACTTTTCCGTCTGCGTCAGGCGCAGCGGTTTGACACCTTTGTCCAGATTGGGATTCGGGATTCCGCCGCGGTCGTAGAGGTCGATGACATCCGTTAGGGTCGCCAGGGAACCATCGTGCATGTACGGAGGCGTGACCGCCACGTTCCGCAGTGTCGGTGTCCTGAACGCCCCCATATCCTTCGGGTCCTTCGTCACATCGTAGCGGCCGACGTCGGCATACTTGCCGCTGCTGTACCCGATCCCCAGGTTATGGTACTCCGAGTCGCTGAAGTAGGCCCCACTGTGGCAGTTCGCGCAGCCGAGGCGCGTGCTCTCGAACAGCTTCCTCCCGCGCAGGGCCGCCGGGCTCATCGCCCGCTCGTCTCCCATCAGGTACCTATCATACGGCGAGTCCGGATTTGTGATCGTGCGCTCGAACGAGGCTATCGCCTTTGCCACGTTGGCCGCCGTGGCCTCCGCGCCGAAAATCGCGACGAACTGCCGCCGATACCCTGGACTCGCATCGAGCCGGGCAAGAAGCTGGGGCATGGGAAGGTCCATCTCCAGCGGGTTCTCGACCGGCCCCACGGCCTGCTTCTCCAGGTAGATGGCTCGCCCGTCCCAGAACTGAGGTATGCTGTAGCCTGCGTTCAGTATGGTGGGCGAGTTCCGCTTTCCCATCTTATGCCCGACCCCGGTCGAGACGCGGCTTCTATCCGCCCACGACTCGTCCGGATTGTGGCAGGTCGCGCAGCTGACCGTGCGATCGGAGGACAGCCTCGTATCGAAGAAGAGCTGCTTGCCGAGGGCGATCTTCTCCGGTGTCAGCGGGTTATCCGCCGGTATCGGCATAGGGCCCAGCAGGCTGGTCTCGGCTGAAGGTTCCTTCGCAGAACGTACGGGCAGGCAGAGCACTGCCGCCAGCCCCGCAACAGCAATCGCGCTTACAACGAACTTCCACATTCCTCTCCCCTCCGTGAACTGGTGATATCGCCACGGTTGGCCGCATGGTCGCTCAACCCTGTTTATAGACACATTCGCCCGTTTCCTAACCCAATGGCCGCCAGCGACCACAGGCAGCGCAACATCGCTGCCGCTCGGTGGCGCCTTAAGGCACCACGTCTTCATCTCGCCGCGCACGGGGGGCGCGCGGATTTCGACGACGTAGTCGGGGTTCATAACTTGATCGTCCGTGTCTGCAAACCCCTGACGATCAGCGCAGCGCTCCTGCACGGCAACCCACACAGGTCATCCGTCGAGTCTTCCGCTGAGCCGTGGCCGGCTCGGCCCGTGTTGCCTCAAGTAAGAATCGTACCGTAGCACTCATCTGGTATGCTTGCGGTTCGTGGGTCTGCGGTCCCTGTGGAAAACGAGCTTACGCTTGGCCTAAGACGGGGGATGTGGCAGGGACAGAAAGAGACAAACCCCGTTGAAGAAAGCTCCTTCCGGCCCCGTTAAAGGCATTATGGCATCCGACCAGCGTTTCCGTCAATGTGCACAGATCCGATCTCCACGGTACGATTCTTACGTGAGGCATCGATTCGATTTCGGTACGATCTATCGTGAGGCAATGCGCGGCCTTGCCCGCCGGCGTCACGTCTGCTACAATACCGTATCGGCCTGACCGCGCTCGCAAAAGGCAGGGTCGAGGTTGTGGAGGACACCAGAAGCCATTGGAAAACCTGAAGAAGATATCAGAAGACATTCGAGCTGAGCTGGATGCTAAGAACCATGCGCGAGAGGGCGCTCTACAGCTGTCACGTGAGATCGTCAGGCTGTCTGCAAATGCCATCCGGGCGATCCATCGCGAGGAGTTCGACGACGCAAGGGGCCTGATGGATATGGCCCGGACCAAGGTCGTCGAGACGAAGGATCGACTCAGGGACCAGCTCGATATCTACTATACCGGCTACGTCCTCGATGCGCAGAAGGAATACGCCGAGTCCGAGCTGACGACGGCAATAGTTCGAGATGAGCGGCTGCCGAGCCATCAGGAACTTGGGGTAGAGTGCGCTCCTTACCTGAACGGTCTCGGCGAGGCTTTGGGCGAGTGCCGCCGCCACATCCTGGACATCATCCGACTTGGCCAGACCGAACGGGGCGAGAGAATACTTCAGCTCATGGATGACGTCTACTACATACTCGTCACCTTCGACTATCCGGACGCGGTGACCGGAGGCCTGCGCAGAACTACCGACATGGTCCGGGGCGTACTCGAACGCACACGCGGCGACCTAACGGTGACCATTCGCGAGCAGCAGCTTCAGCAGTCTATCGAAGCTGCGGTGGGACGCTTGAGCAATGAGCGAGGTCCTCACGAGACTCCGGGAGGCAACTAGAGGCACCGAGTATGAAGGCAGGCTCTACCTCGTCGGCGGGATAGTCAGGGACAACATCCTTGGCCTGCCGGGCGACGAGGACATAGACATCGTGCTCGAGGGCGATGCGTCGGCGCTCGCGCAGTTCCTCTTCGACAAGCACCTCGCGGAGCATAAGCCTGTAGTGTTTGCGCGCTTCGGCACCGCCATGGTCACTATAGCCGATCGCCAGGTTGAAATCGTCAGCGCCCGGAGCGAGTCCTACGTCCCCCAAAGCCGCAAACCCGAAGTCGAGCCGTCGACCCTCGAACAGGACGTGCTTCGCCGCGACTTCACCATAAACACTCTACTGGAGAACCTTCACACGGGCGAGGTGCTGGACCTCACAGGCCGGGCAATCGAGGACATTCGTAAGGGGATCATCCGGACACCGCTCGATCCGGCGGCCACATTCGAAGACGATCCGCTCCGCATGCTCCGCGCGGTGCGCTTCGCCGCGCGGTTTGGGTTCGCCATCGAGGAGGCAACTTACAGTGGGATCCGCGAGAAAGCTCACCGTCTGTCGATCATCAGCAGCGAAAGGATCAGGGACGAGCTTTCCAAGATGCTCACCAGCCCAGGCTGCTCAAGGGCGCTCGAGATGCTCCGCGAGACGGGACTGCTCGATCAGTTTGCTCCCGAGCTTGCGCAGATGTATGGCGTGACTCAGAACATCTACCACGTCTATGACGTGTGGACGCACACCGTGAAGACGCTGGAGGCGCTGCCGGAGGACGCCGACCTGGCTCTGCGCCTGGCAGCGCTCTTCCACGACGTCGGCAAACCCGCGACTAGATCGGTGGACGAACAGGGCCAGGTGCATTTCTACACTCATCAGATAGTGGGCGCGCAGATCACGAGAAAGGCGCTCACGCGGCTGCGATATCCAAACGATGTCGTGGATGGGGTGGCGAAGATAGTGTTCATGCACCTCCGGGTCGGGGAGTACGAACCGGAGTGGAGCGACGCGGCGGTTCGAAGGCTCATGCGCGACGCCGGCCCCGACCTGGAAGCGCTGACCGAGCTTACGAAGGCGGACAAGGCTGCAAGCAATACGGCTATGCCATCAGCCGATATAGACGAACTGGAGCGGCGCGTCGCGGAGGTGCAGGAAAAGCTGGACGTGCAGGCCATCCGCAGTCCGCTCGACGGACGCGAGATCATGGAACTGCTCCGCGTGCCCCAGGGGCCGATACTGCGAGAGGTCAAGGATTACCTGGTCAACGAGATAATCGAGGGCCGGCTGGCGCCGGGCGACAAGGAGCGGGCGAGGGAAATGGTCGCGGCGCGGTGGAAAGCGGGAGACGAGCCATGAAGAGCGCAGGATGCAAGGCGCCGGCGGCCCGGCGCATTCTGCATTCCAGACGCTGCATTTTGCGGCTACCTGCGCCGGCGCTGGCAAGGTATCAGGAAGTGCTGCGTCTAACACTGGTTGAAGGTACAGATTCGGCAGAATGACATATGGAATGCCTTGACGAATGGAGACTCAGGCTCTACGCGGCCGGAACGCTGCCTGCTGAGGAGATGATCTCAGCAAGCGAGCACGTGCGCGCGTGTACGGCATGCCGGGCCGCTCTTGCCGGGAGTTCGCATTACCGGAGGGCGGCAGCATCCCTCAGCCAAACGGTGCTCGGAGTGGATGAGTGCCCCGAGTATGAGGTGCTGTCGGCGTTCGCGGAAGAGGAGCTTTCCCACGAAGCACATCAGACGGTTGAGCGGCACGTGAGCATTTGCGAGCTGTGCTGGCGGGACGTGCGGGTGCTCGAGGCCGCGAGGTCGCGGGCGTCGCTTGCGCCGCGCGTTGTCGTGCGGCGCGGGCAGTTTGCGTCGCGGAGGGCGTGGACAGTCTTCGGCTGGCAGCGAGCCGCGGCCCTTGTTGCTAGCGCAGTCGCAGTCGCCGCAGCGCTTGTCCTTGTGCATCCCGGCCCGAGCGGCAGGGCGCCTGGGAAGAAAGAGATGGTCCGGGTGCCGCCCCGCGTAACCACGCCGGCAGACAGAGCTGGAACGAGAGACACCTCCCCCCTCAGTGGCGGATATCCCGCGCCAAGGGTGCCGGTGCCTAGGCCCCCCAGGTCGATCGAGACGCCTGAACCGACGCCGGCGCCCATTCCTACTCCTAGGCGTGAGTTCCTCGCCGAGCTGACTGACGGCAGCGTAGCGGTCGGCACGGTTGGCGGCAAGCTCACTGCCAGAGCGGACGGCCGGCAGCTTGAGGGCGAGATCGCGGCGATCGTGGATAGGAAGCTGCGGGAAGGGCGGGTGCCGTCGAGCGTCAGAATGGCGATGCTCCCGGATACGATGCGCGGCGGACCGCCGGACACGACCGATGTCAAGAAGCTCTCTCCAGCCCCGAACGGCCTCGCTGACCCGAGACCGGAGTTCCGATGGGAGCCGGTAGATGGGGCGACAGCATACCGCATCGAGGTCTACGACCTTATGGGCAACCCGGTGGTCTCCGCCGTGACAGATGCCCCGTCTTACCAGCCGAAACGGAGGCTGCCTGGCGGCGGCTATAAGTGGATGGTCTGGGTTCAGAGAGGCGCCATGGCCGACTGGACACCTTCGGACGCCAACGCATTCCGCATTCTCTCCGACAGGGAATCCCGCCTCATCTCGGCAGCCAAGAGGGACTATCCAGGTTCGCACATCGTGCTTGGCAGCGTCTATGAGTCCATCGGGCTGAACGAGGACGCCAGCCGGGAGTTCGAGGCCCTCGCCTCCGAGTACCCCGGGTCCGCGCTGGCTGGAAGGCTGCTGCAGGGCGTCAAGAGCAAACTGCAGAACTGAACACGGAAGGATTCCTCGATGAGGCCTGGCATTCTCCTGGTCGCGTTCTCCCCCCTGGCACTCCTCGTGACTGTCCCGGCTGCCGCAGATTCCCCCGGCTCACCGCCGAAATCCCGCGTGGTGCAGAGGGTCATGGGCGGGGAGATCGACTGGGGCTCCCAAGCGTTCTATGCGTCGGGGGAAGCGCCGATGCCCGGCAAGGATGAAGAGCCGAACCGCTCCAAGGCCTACCTCAAGGCGAGAGGCAGTGCCCGGACGAAGGCGGTTGCGAACCTGCTTCTGGCGATCGACTCCGCAGCCGTGGACTGCGCCGTGTCGGCGCGCCAACTTCTGGAGTCCGACGATACCTTGGGCCAGACTGTCGAGGCCGCTGCCCGCGGCGCCGGGATCGCATCCGACCGGCGGCGCGAGGAGGCAGGCGAGACGGTCGTCGAGGCAACACTGCGGCTCCCGATGTACGGCCCGGACGGGCCAGGGGAAGCAATTCTTCGATCACTGGCCCAGCAGGAGCGCAGCGGACAGTTTCCGGTAAGGATCAAGGTGGAGATTGCGAAGGCGGCAGCGAAGGCCGAAGGTTCAACCAACCAGAGAGGACCGTTCAGCTCGCTGATCGTGGACGCTCGAGGCTTGCGCATCCAGAAAGCGATGAACCCGAGGATCAGGCGCCCCGACGGCTCCGAAGTATGGGGCGGTATAAAGGACGACGTTCGGCTGCCGGATGAACCGGGGCCTGTCAGCTATGCTTCGTCCACGGAGGCCGCGCGTCGGGGTCCGAGGGCGGGGAAGAAGCCTCTGATCGTCCGCGCCGTGGGCCGGGCGGGAGCCGCCTTCCTCTGCGATCCCGTCGTCACGACGGCTGAAGCGGACCGGGTGCTTCTGGAGGACAAGGCCGCCCACTTCCTCCGCGACTTCCGAGTGATCCTGGTCGTCGATCCGCTGCCGAGCTGATACAGCCCTGGGTTTCGCGAGTCGAGACCGGGGTATCACCTATACCGTGTCACCTGCATCTTGCTCCTCATCCGAGACCCCGGGAGGCACCGAGCGTGGCGGAACTGGAAGATGAGCTTGGAGACACAGTGGCAAAGGCCCGGCGGGGACTGGGCCTAACCGTCGATCAGCTTGCCGAGCGGACAGGTCTGACCGGGCACGGGATCGAGAAGATCGAAACCTACCGGTTGGACCCTACGCCCGAGCAGGTGCGCGCGCTTGCCGAAGGCCTGTTGCTCGATCCAGAGAAGCTGATGTCCATAGCGGCCAGAGCTTGGCAGCCGGCGCCCGTCGATCTGCCGCAGCAGCCAGCTCTGGTCGAGAGCATATTCGTTCCCTACGGCGCGTATGGGGAGAACTGCTATGTCCTGGTATGTGCCCAGACGCATGCGGCGGCGGTCGTAGACCCGGGCGGCGCCGTAGACGACATTCTCGCCCCGTTAGATGAAGGGGGCTCGACACTCGACCTCGTGCTGATCACCCATGCACACGGCGACCACATCGGCGGCCTCCGAACCCTCGAATCGCGAGTGCGGCAGTTCCGCTTGGCCGCCCATCCTGCCGAGTGGCGGCTCCTGGGAGACCATCCTTCGTCTCGGAAGATGGCTGTCGAGGACAAGGCGACGATCTCTCTGGGCACGCTCAGCATCACCGCCCTCCACACCCCGGGGCATACGCTGGGGTCGATGTGCTTCCAGGTCGGGGGCGTGTGCTTCGTTGGTGATACCTTGTTCTCCGGCTCGATAGGCCGCCCGTCCGGCCCGGAGGTCTACAAGCAGATGCTGGCGAGCATTCGTCAGAGCATCCTCTCGCTTCCCGACCAGACCGTTCTGCTTCCCGGCCACGGGCCTGCGAGCACCGCAGCGGAGGAGAAGGTGCACAACCCGTTCTTCTGAGTGCGGGTGGCGTAATGGAGGAGAGTGCGGATGAGCAGATACCGAGTAGCACAGGTTGGCTGTGGATCACGTGGAAAGGTCCACCTTGATGGCTGGTTGGCTAACCCGGAGAGGTTCGAGGTGGTCGCCTTGTGCGACCTGGATCGTGACAAAATGTCCGAGGCCGCCGATGAGCGCGGCATTGCGCCTGCCCTCTACACGGACGCCGATCTCATGCTGGCGGAGACAAAGCCGGACGTTTTCTGCTTTTCGACTCAACCGGACGTTCGGCTCTCTATGGTCAGGCTCGCGGCCAAGCACCAGGTCAAAGGACTGGTCTTTGAGAAGCCGATGGCTACGTCTTTGTCCGATGCACGGGAGATCACTCAGCTTTGCGTGCAGCACAATATCAAGGCGGCGGTCTCGCATCAACAGAAATACCTGACATCATTCCAGAAGCTGAAAGAGATACTCGATAACGGCGAGATCGGCAGGGTCTATCGCATCGACGCGAGCTGCCAGGCATGGCTCTCCCAACTGGGCACGCATTTCATTGACTATGTCCTGTGGGCCAACGGCGGGGCTCGGGCCGAGTGGGTGGTCGGTCACGTTCACGGGAAAGACCTTCTGTCCGACAACCATCCTTCGCCGAACTACACCATGGGGCAGATAGGGTTCACAAACGGTGTGCGTTCATTCGTGGAGTTCGGACGGCTCTCGGCATCGCACATGAGTCCTGAGTGCTTCTGGCTGGACAACCGCCTGGCGGCTTATGGCGCCCAGGGCTACGTCTGGTGCGACACCAATGGCCGTTGGGGGGCGGTGACTGCCTCTTCCAACGGCCAAGTGCTCACCGGAGAAGGAGATCCCTGGCACGTGCAGGAGAAGTCCAGGCTGCAGCCGCTTTTCGCTCGGGATTCTGCGGATTGGCTCGACGACGATGAGAAGACTCACCCATGCAATGTGGAGATCACCTATCACGGTTATGAGATCGCGGAGTCGCTCTGCAGGAGTGCAATGGAGCACAGGCGGATAGACCTGCCGCTCGATGCGTTCGAGGGCGATGACGTGTTCGGGCTCATGCGTCGAGAGTTGCCCGATTGCCCGGAATACGTAGACACGAGGACGGTTGACCATGGTTAGACTAGGCGGACCGGTATTTATGAACACGACTGCTGCAGCCGGACCGGGTGAGAGCCACGGCGCCAAAACTGACGACCCGGACGCGCTGGTTCGGGATCACAAAACCAAGGGCTTTACGGCTGCGTATGCGCCAAACATCGATATCAACGACACGAACAAGATTTGCGCATTTCGCAAGGCGTCTGAAGATGCGGACATAGTGATCGCCGAGGTTGGTTACTGGGAAAACCTGGTGGACACAGACGCTGACACGCGCAAGGCTAATCGCCAGCGCATGCTGAACGCCCTTGCTCTTGCGGAAGAGCTGGGAGCCCGCGATAAGCGTGATATTCGAGGAAGTCGTTGCAGGTCAGGGGCAACTGGATATCGCGGCAAATCTGCGCGAACTCCACAAACTGCCGCAGCTAGTCCCCTACATGCTGGAGTACCTGCACAGCGAAGCCGAATACGACCAGGCCGCGGCTCACGTACGCGCGGTCGCCAGGCAGGAGAAAGTCCCCCTGTAGGAGGACAGATTGCCAACCGTTTCAGCAAACGGAATGAAGATAGCCTACGACGAACGCGGCAAGGGCGAGCCGTTGATGCTGCTTATGGGCCTGGGAGCAGATGGCTCGAAGTCGGAGGACCACGTAAAGCAATACGAGCAGCATTTCCGCATATAGCGGTTAACAGTCGTATAACGCTATATGTGCTCAGATTGGCGGGACCGTGTGGGAATCGAACCCACCCAACGCCGGCGTTACCGACGTCGCTGCTGGTTTTGAAGACCAGGCGAGCCACCAGGCCCGAGCCGGCCCCGCGGTCATCTGTCACCGTGCCACCCATTACTTTACGCGGGAAAGACTACAGAGGCATCTACTCATTCGCGTCATCGCTGCCTGCGCGCCGCCAAACGTAGTGGCCGGGCTCCGTCCAGGCCACCAAATGTAGGATTGGCCCTCCGGCCGATCCTCCTCAGATCCCGGGTGCGTCTATCGAACCGAGACGTCCAGCCCCTTTGCCGACCGCACCACCACCGGGCCGAGCAGACCGGATTCGAGCAGCGGTGAGTCTTTGCTGTAGAGCCGCCAGGTCGTGAACGTGTAGCGCTCGCTCTGAGGCCGCTTGCCGCCTTGCGCGACCCACTGCGGGATCGCTGCGATGCTCTCGCCAGCCCAGTCGCCCGTCCACTGGCAGTCGTCGGGCTGCTGCTCATCCCCGATGATCCTGTTTGGCCAAAGGTTCGTGACGCGGACCTCCAGGTGGTTACGTCCGGCGCGCGCGACACCCGTCGCGTCGACCCGGAACGGCTCCTTCCACAGCACGCCCAGCTTCTTTCCGTTGAGCGTCACCTCGGCAAGGTTCTTCACCCGGCCCAGATCGAGCACGACAGTGCTGCCGGGGCCGGTCACGCCGGACGGCAGGTCGAAGTCCTTGGTGTATTGTGCCGTGCCCGAGAAATACCGCACGCCAGCCTCGCTGTGCTCGGTCCAGGAGATGAGCTTGTTGAGAGTTACGCGTGCTGGCGCGCCCCAGCCGGAGGGGAACGAGAGCTGCCACGGGCCGGCGAGTGCCACCGATCTGGCTCCCTGGTTCACCTCGATCTTTCGAGTCTTCCCGGCTGCTGTCTTGAGAGTGTAGACGCCCGGCTGCCACGCAAGTAGCGCCGCTCGGCCGCGCGCGTCCCGTGTCAGGTCAAACTCCGGGGCAGCTGTCTTGCCGGGGATTGCCAGGTCCACGGTCTCGTTCTCCGCCGCGGCCTTCGTGACCGGCTTGCCGTTGATCATGTACTCTACTCTAAGCTCCTTCACGACGTCCAGCGCCGGATCACCGAAGAGCCCGTTGGTTGCGGGTATCGAGAACTGGCCTCCTGCGACCATTCCGGCCACTTGCGAGGTAACATCGGCTGACCGGGTGGCATCTCCCGGCGCTCCGTACACGGCTTTGACTATCTCGATACTCGGCGCAGTCTCACCGGCCTTGCCGCTGAAGCGAGCTACCGACGCTAGATGATCCCGCCCGGTGGACGGCTTCCGAAAGACGACGAATACAGAGCCGGCAGGGTCAAACCGGATCGGCAGTGTTGTTTGGCCATTCTTCTCTACGTAGACTGGCGCATCCTCTATCTTGCCCGTATCCGGATGCCAGAACTGAGGCACCTTGCCGGCCACACGGAAGGTGCAGTCGACCTGCGTCGATGCGTAGCGTGGGTTGGCGACGAAGTAGACCTCTGCTGCGCCGACCGTGCGGTGTATCCAATTCAACGGAACGCTCACGCGTCTGCTCCCGCTCTCGAAGTCGGGCTTGAGCGAGAGCTCAGCGAAGACCTCCTGCATGCTCTTACCCCAGAAGACGCGGCCCTTGCCGAACGTGTGCTCCTTGACCGAGACGCCATCGCAGTCGCCCCAGACCTCGTCCGCAAGGCTCTTGACCTGCTCGTCGCAGGCCGGATAGTCCGCGAGGCTCGGCGACTTGAGCGGCTTCGGCCCTACTACCGTTGCACCGGCTTGTACGAGATCCCTGATCTTGCGGAGCATTCCGACAGTCATGAAGCGGCTCTCGGGAAGGACCAGCACCCGATAGCTCATCCCGTCCGGCAGCACCAGCCGTCCGTTGCCGACCGACATGCGCTGCATCACGACGCCTGCGTCGCAGCCATCATAGTCGTAGCCGTCGGAAAGCGCGGGCCGCAGATCTCCACGCTCCGGCAGGTCGTTCGGCGCGGCCTCCCCGGTGAAGTAGCAGGCGTCGGCGGCGAAGCGTCCCGACTGCAGCATGAACTGGCAGCGCGCCGTGTACTTGAGCCACGCGGCGCCCTGGTCCCACCAGGTAACGGTGCGCTCGAAGTTCATCCCCCACGGGCCCATGGTCATCCCGGGTTTGACGTTGAGCCACGGCTGATGGGCATAGCGGTGAAAGATGAAGCGGTTGACGCCGTTGCAGTAGATGCGGTCTCCGAGCGCCTTGATGGAGTAGGGGTCTACAAGCCACCGTCCGTTCCCGGCCTCAGCAGTGAACGACTCCGCCCCCACGACCTTCGTGCCGTGCGTGTGAGCGGACGACGCCGCCATCTTGGTGCTCCCACCGCCGGACCCCGATGGGACCCAGAACTCGCCCATGACGATGTCAACCTTGCCGCCGCACTGGATATTGTCGAAGCCTCCATTCCCGTAAGTCTCGGCCGAGCTGATCATGCCGTTCTGGTGGCATAGTTCCGCAAAATGACCGAAGTAGTTGTCCGCAAAGAGGTCCGCGATCGTGCGCCGGAAGTCCCACAGGAAGCGCTCGCTCACCTCGCGGCTATCGATGATTCGTCCGGTCGTGATCGGCAGGTACGGGAGGGGGTCATAACCCCTCCGCTTCTGGAACTCTTGACGGAAGCTTGCTGTCCAGTTCTGGCATCCGACCTCGTAGCTATCTATCAGCGAGTTGTTGAGAACCTTTCCCGCAAGCGGCCCGATGTCCTGGATGACCTTGCCCATCATCCCGGCCCAGTGAGCATCGAGCGCCTCTTTGCTCATCTTGTCGCACTCGAGGCCCCTGCCTTCCGCCGCCGCCGGGGCGTTTTCCCGTCCGGATGGACTATATCCGATGCGGAGGATCGTCCAGTCTCCGTCAGGAACGTCCCACGTTAGGCGGCCATCCGAGGCCATCCTGTTGGTAAGGTCAAGGACGCCTTCCAGCGGTATGCACGGACCGGATGTCGGGGTGACGTCCGGGTCGATCCGATCCCGCCGTTCGACCCCCGCCTTGCCCTCGATGTCCTGTATGCGCTCTTTGGCGTCCGCCGCCATGTTAGCTTTGAACGCGAAGACGGCGATGTCCCGGTAGTAATCGGCACGGGCCTCCGGCTGTTTCAGTGCCTCCGAGAACGGCGCCGGGCCCTTGGCCGTCGTCTCAGTCCAGACCAACTCCTGCATCGCCTGCTCGGGCTTCACCCATGGCCCGCCGCTGCTCGACCAGCCCGCGCAGTTGTGGATGCAGAGCTCCAGCCCGAGCCGGCCCGCCTCACTGACCGCGTGCTTGATCATCTCCCGCCAGTCCGGGCTCATGAACCTCGTGGGCCCGGCCGGAATGCCGCAGTCGACGTTGAATATCTGAGCCCCACCAACGCCGACCCGCTTCATCGCCTCCAGGTCCGCGGTGATTCCTTCGCGGCTGATGTTGCCGTTCATCCAGTGCCACCATGTGTATGGCTTGGCGGCGTCCGGCGGGTTGCGGAAGCCGTCACTGAGGGCATCAGATGCCACGACGGCGCCGCAACCCGTTGAAATCGCAACCGCAATCATAAAAACGCTCCTTGAGAGTCCTCTGACACGCACGCCCCGCTGCCTCCTACTCTTCGAGCCCGACAATGGATGGGCTCGCCTGCTCTTTCATTCCACACTGCCAAGTATGCTCCGTGTCAACCGGTTTCGAGCATTGTACCCGCCGATGAGGTACCTGTCAACAGTTTTCTTACATGAAGATAGGTTGACCGGCGGCAGGAGCCGGAGGTATACTGCGGTCAGCATGAGGAGAAGAGCGCTTGCCATTCTCCCGGAAGGCAAGCAATCCTGCGTCTGACGTGATCCTGCTGCCGACAAACTGCAACCGGATTCCCTGGTCGAACTCCAGCCTCAGCGCATCACTATCCGCTTCACCCATTGGGCGCCTCCTCGACCGACCCCTCCAAACGTGCTAAGCCTGTGGACTCACGCTCGCCACAGTATAAACTTCGACACATGATGCCTGCTGACCTCGATTCTATATGGGCAATCCGGGTTTACCACGGATCGGCGCCGGCGGCAAGAGAAGCAAGCCCTACGACAAACGATGCTCCTGGCTTCGGGAATGCGCATTACGGCCCCTCGCCAGCCGGCCGTCCCGAGCCTGTCCAAGGATGAGACGGGTCGGGGGTCGGCATTGCAGTAGCCATTTCAGGGCAAAGACGCGTTGACGTGATAGGCCGCCCGTGGTATACTTGTTTGGCGTTCGGAGCAGGCCGAAACGTGCCGGCTTCGGCTGAAGCCGCCTGGGGATGTGGCGGAATGGCAGACGCGCTTGGTTGAGGGCCAAGTGGGAGTTATCCCGTGGGAGTTCAACTCTCCCCATCCCCACCAGTTGCGCCGAGAGCAGCCCTTCCAGCATCCCAGAGAGGTTGCGAGAAGGGCTGTTTGCGCACCTAGCCAGCGAATCCCCCGCCCCACCCGCCCACCTGCTTCTCCTCAATGCTTCGACTCGTGTAGTGTTCCCCGCCGTTCAGCCCGCGCGAGACCATGGCGGGATTCCTTCGTCTCCGAAACGCAATCATTGAGGAAAACCGAGGTCTGCCGAACTCGGGTCCGGCCAGAGCCGACAAGCCAGGCTGGCGGGGATGGTAGGCCATGCTGGCGCCGGCAGTCCGGTCTCGAACGCGCCGGTTCACGCCGGTGCGTCGGGCGGGCGAGCACAGGCCTATCCTACCCCCACCCCAGGTCTCCGAACATTCCCTTGAACTGCGGGACGACCGTGGCAAGCCCGGCGGACTGAAGGAACAGGACGACGCTGATCACGAGCAGGACAACCCAGTATGCTCGCGCGCCCGGGCCTTTCCAGATACCTCGCGCCGCCAGAAGAACACAGGCCAGTCCGAGCGCCACCGCGAACCCCGGAGTGACGGGACTGGACATAATCCGGGCGGCAAGAGGCGCTGGGATGTGTCCGCCGGGCTTAACAGTGCTACCAGTGGGCTTAGCAGCGCTATCAGTGAGCCCCTGGACTACGGGAATCAGTGGCAGGAACGTCGCCCAGACTATGAACCAGACAAGCAGTAACAGGAGCGCTACACCTCCGCCGGCCACCTTCAGACTTGACCAGTTCATAACCAGCACCTCCACCGGAACGACTGCCGCATATACTACCCGAGTGCGTGGCAGGTGTCAAGCGCCCGGATTGTCCCGGAGGGATCGCACCGAAAAGGGATGAATTCGTTGGATCGAGTCGCCTTTCCTCGGATGCCCGACCGTCGCCGAAGGCTGCGTTCCGGGACAGGGGTGTCTCCAAACAACCGAAGTATCTGCGAAGGCGGCGGGAAGCCTTGACAGGTAGCCCTCCCCCTGGTATGATAACCGAGGACGCTCCCGGGCGATTGGCTCAGTGGGAGAGCGCTTCGTTCACACCGAAGAGGTCACTGGTTCGAATCCAGTATCGCCCACCATCCCCCTTCTGAACTCAGTACACTCCCTGCCATGCCCTTCGGGCATGGCACGAAAATGCAAACGAAGTGCTCTTCCCAGCTTCACACGCCCTGGATAGGGGCTGCCCGATATCGCTTGTGCAGGCTACCCTTGGACACGCGAGTGTCTCCCGCGACGGGCGAGAACATCCACGCAAGGCCGGATGAGTCTGGCGCGAAGCACCTTGCGATATGGGCATGTCGCTGCGGCTGCACACTTTGCCAGGTTGTGACAGCCCGACCTTACCTTCGCCGCCGGATCAGAAGACCCGCAAGGCCGATACCGAGCACGGCAAGCGACGCTGGCTCGGGAACCGGCGAGTGCACTGGGCCCGCCCCAGCTCCAACGGCTGCGGCCCAGTTCTCGCTTGTCACGGGGTCGCCGCTCATCGTCCACCACGGCGCATCATGCGGGCCACAAGGGTGCGTGAATCCGAACGCGCCGGCCAGAAGGCTTTGGCCCATTGGGGCCATCCAGACTACCTTGCCCGGACAGACACCCACGGGTCCAGGAGAGACCTGACCGTGCGGAGTGGCAGGGGAGTAGTGGTCAGCCCCTTCCCAGACTGCCCCCTGGCACACGCCGCCCTGCCAAGGTCCGAACCAGTTCGTGTAGTTGGCCGGGCTGAGGTCGCATGTGCCGACCTCCAGTTCGGAGAATCCGGCGGCTGTGTTAACCGTATACGTATAGGTCCACGTCCCGTTCGGGTTCTGGACACAGCCGCACGTCACGGTGGCTGCATGGCCAACCGCAACCAGGCTGAGCACGAGCAGCGCGCAGCCTACGACCACGGAAACCCTCAGTTTCAACCCTTTCCCTTCCCTTCCTTAAGTGTTGCTTGGTTCCCAGACCCTCACCGGGAACCAAGAGAGGCTCTGTAAGCTCCCTAGCGGAATCTAGCACCGGGCTGCCGTGTTGTCAAGTGCTGAGGTAGGAAATCAGGTAGTATTACCAGTGCCCAGGTTTGCCGCATACGGCACTGTGCGCTGATACTGAGGCAGTCGTACTACAGATCGCAGGTGAACACGGGGGCGGCGGTTACCACGCTGGCGCTAGGGGCACAATGAGAATGCGACGCAGGATTTCGGCTGGCCGATGGATAACTACTGTTCCATCGGCGGCAGGCCGCCGGCGCCGGCTCCCGAGGAGCGGGCCGGAGAAAGAAGGGATGTGTTCTGAGTACTGGGGTTCTGATCACGCTCATCATCGTCGGCGGGATAGTGCTCATCAGCCTGGCTGGCATCGGACTGGTGATGTGGCTCGTAACGCGAGGCCTGGGGAGCATTTCGCTCTTCCGGGGGCGGGGACACGAGATGCGCGATCTTGACTCCCTCGAGCATGAAGTCGAGGAGTTGCGGACCGAGGTGGATGAACTGAAGCGCCGGATTGGCTGACGGAGGCACGATGCAGCGCACGATCTACCGGCCGCGGGTTCTTTGCGTCGAGCATAACGACGATCTGGCTGCGGAGCTTGGGCTGATTGGCGCCGCGCCACCGGGCGTTGATCGTATGCTCCCGAAGGCGCGGTGCTACGCGCTCAAGCTCTCGGGCGTCAGCTCGGCTCACGCACACGTGCTGAAAGAGACTTTCCTGTCCGTAGGCGGCGATGCGGCGCTGAGCAGGGAGCTGATGATCGGCCTCTCGGAGCGAACCGACCTCCTCCTGCTCGGCACGCGAAAACACTTCACGAAAGCGGCGCGCTCTCTCTCTTCCGAAGAGATCGGCGGCCCCGATCTCGCCGCAGAGATCGTAGGCGCCATCGCCGTTTATGAGGCCGGCCCGATTCTGCCGACGCCCGATATGGTGCCCGACGCGAAGTCACGCTGGATGTTCGGCCAGATTGCCAAGCGCACGCTCGTCATGGGCATCTTGAATGTTACGCCCGACTCCTTCTCCGACGGCGGACGCTTTCTCGACCGCGAAGCGGCGGTCCGCCGCGGACTCGAAATGGTGGAGAGTGGAGCGGACGTAATCGACGTGGGAGGTGAATCCACCCGCCCTGGGAGTGAACCACTGCCTGCGGAGGAGGAGATCGCGCGTGTGGTGCCGGTGATAGAGGACCTGGCCCAGCGCATCGACCGGCCGATCTCCATCGATACCTACAAGTCCGCTGCGGCCGCCGCCGCCCTCGACGCAGGCGCGAGCATCATCAACGACATAAGCGGGATGTCCTTCGACCCGGATATGCGCCGGCTCGCAGCCGAGCGGCGATGCCCAGTGATCGTGATGCACATCAAGGGCACGCCGCGGGATATGCAGAAGAACCCGACCTACGCCGACTTGATGGGCGAGATAACGGAATACCTGAGAGATCAGATCATCGCCGCTGTCGAGGCCGGCGTAGATGACGCTCTTATCATCGTCGATCCAGGGATCGGGTTTGGCAAGACCGTGCGGCACAACCTCGAAATCCTCCGTCGGCTTGCGGAGCTCCGAAGCCTCGGCCGACCCATCCTCGTTGGCCCGTCACGCAAGGCGACGATAGGGCACGTGCTCGGCGGGCTGCCGCCGGAAGAACGGGTCGAAGGCACCGCCGCAGCCGTCGCTGTCTCCATCGCTAACGGAGCAGACATGGTCAGAGTCCACGACGTTAAAGAGATGGCGCGCGTGGCGAAGATGACCGACGCAATCGTTCGCGGCGAGGCGTGATCGGAGGCTTCAAAGCGCCCTCCGGCAGGTAGTTTGCCTCGGCTTGCTCACGGGTATCCCTCTCTGTGTGATGACCCGCGTGGCTGGTGACGAAGTCTCGACGAGCCGCTCCTTGGTTTGCGAGCGCGTGGTCGCGCACGACCTGTGCATCGGCTGCGGCGTCTGCGCCGCGGTGTGTCCGGCGGATCAGCTTACCGTCGGCTGGTCCGACCGGGGCTGCTACACGGTCACCGAGAAACGCGGACAGTGCCTGGATGGCTGCAGCTTGTGTGCCCAGGTCTGCCCGTTCGCTGATGACAACCCCAACGAAGACGACCTCTCTTACGACTCTTACTCTCGCGTCCCCCAAGTCAGGCGAAGCCCGGAACTCGGCTACTTCATGTCCTGCTATGCCGGCTACTCCAGACGAGGCGATCAGCGAGCGAACGGGGCGTCGGGCGGCCTAGCCACGTGGTTTCTGACGGAACTGCTCCGCAGAGGAGTCGTGAGCCACGTCGCGTGCGTCCAGGCCCGTCCCGGCTCGAAACCACTGTTCGAATACACGATATGTGACACGCTCGAACAGGTGGAATCAGGGGCAAAATCCGCCTACTACCCGGTCGAGGCAAGCGGGGTCCTGGAGAGGATCCTGTCAGGTGAAGGCAGGTATGCGGTTGTGTGCCTGCCGTGCGTGGCAAAGTCCCTCAGGCTGGCGGGAAGGCGGCTTCCGTGCCTGGCTGAGCGGCTCGTCTGCGTGGTTGGGTTGGTGTGCGGACACGGCGCCAACGCCTACTTCGCCGAGTATGCCGCGGCGCTTGCAGATCCTGAGGCAGGGCCACCATCCCGCGTCACCTTCCGGACGAAGAACCCGCGGCTGCCCGCCACGGAGCACGGCATCGAATGCTCCTGGCGCGGCGCGGATAACAAGACCGTCTACTGGTCGCAGGGGCTTGGAAGAGCGTGGTCGGGCTATTGGTTCACGCCAATCCCCTGCCTCTACTGCGACGACGTGTTCGCCGAGACGGCTGATGTCGCGTTCATGGATGCCTGGCTGCCCAGGTACATGCCCGACTACCGCGGGACCAACCTGGTTGTCACACGGTCTCAGCTGGCCGAGGACATCCTTCGTTCGGCAGACCGGTCTTCGGACATCCACCTCGAACCGTGCAGCGCGGAGGACTTGGCAAGGAGCCAGGCGACGGCGCTCTGCGAGAAGAGAGACGCGCTGTCTTACAGGCTGTGCCTGGCCGGGCAGCAGGGGCGCCGCGTCCCGCAGAAACGGGTCCCGGATTCGCCAACCGGCAGCGCGCTGCAGCGGCTGCTGTGGCGGTCCCGGATGAGGGCCGCCCAGATCGGGCCCGGTGAGTGGCTCAAGCGCGACAGCCTGCGATCGTTCGTGCGTCGAATGCCCAGGACGGCATCTGTCCTGCCGCTCGTCCGGCTGCTGCGGAAGATGGTCCGCAGGCTCATACAGCTCAGTCGCAGGTAAACTACCACACGTTTAGCAGCGGGGGAAGCAGGGTAAGCGTGTAAGCGCGTAGACACGTGCGCCAGCCATCGGAACGACCATCGAAGAGGAATCCCTCAAGTGAACGACACCGGAAGCCGGATCATGGTAACGGGAACGTTCTGCTCGCTGAACAAAGGCGACGCCGCCATGCGCGTGGCCCTGACCAACGCCCTGCGCAAGGCCATCCCGAACTGCCACATAACCGTGATGACCCCGTTCCCGGAGTTGGACCGGGGCGCGTATAACTGCGATCAGGTACGGCAGTGCAGCCGGCGGCGGCCGCTCAGGGCGTCCGCGATGATACTGCGCGCCCTCTGCTGGCGCGGCGCCCGGCGGGTCTTCGGCCGTGACCGCGCGGGCATCCTGAGTGACGAGCTGAAAGTCTACCGCGAGAGCGACATCGTCGTAGACTTGAGCGGCGACGGCCTGACAGAGGAGTACGGCGTCAAGTGCCTGCTTTCGCACCTTGTGCCTATCATCCTCGGCAAGCTGCTCGGGAAGCCCGTATTCGTATGCGCCCAGACGATCGGCCCGCTCGGCAAGACTCGCTCGATATGCCGCTGGCTGCTCAGGAAGGTCGATGGGGTCTCAGCCAGGGAGAAGCTGACCTTCGACTATCTGTCGCGCATCGGGATGAACGGGGCGTCTGTGTCGCTCACCGCGGATGTGGGGTTCCTGCTCGACCCGGTACCGGATGAGCGGGCACGGCAAATCCTTGCCTCGGAGGAGGTTCCGTTCGACAAGCCGCTTGCCGGCTTTGCCGTAAGCCGGCTGCCGGGCCATGTGCGAGGAGAGGCAGGATCCGGCGGCCCATCCAGGCTCGAGACGCACGTTGCCAAAGTGCTTGATGCAGCGGTCGGCATGGGGCTTCGTCCGGTGCTCGTGTCCCATACGACTGGACCCGGCGAGTGGCGGGACGACCGGCGCACCGCTTCCCGCGTGGCGAAGCTCGCGCGGTCCTCCACAGAGATCAGAGTGCTGCTCGGGGATTACTCGGCGCAGGAGACAAAAGGCATCATCGGGCAGATGGATCTGTTCGTAGGCATGCGGATGCATTCCTGCATCGCGGCACTCTCGTCCAGGGTTCCCACGATATCGATTGCGCAAGGGCCAAAGGCCTACGGGATCATGAGCCTCTGCGGCCAGGACCGCTGGGCGATCGGGGTAGAGGAGATGACGGCGGAGCGGCTAATCGGCCTCATGCAGGAGGCTTGGCAGTGCCGGGACGCGATACGCGAGTCGCTTCGGCTTCAGATACCCATGGCGCGCTCACTGGCACAGGAGAACATCGCCATCATCCAGCGCCTGCTCCAGTCTAGGGCCGAGGTCGCAGTGCGCATGGCCGGCCGGACCCGGTGCTGACCCGGAGGTACGAGATGGCGTTCCGTTTGCTCGGCGAGATGGGTCGGCTCAGGCGACAGCAGTGGGCGAGCGACCATGCTCTCCAGGCCATCCAACTCGCCAAGCTCCGAAGGCAAGTCTCGCGGGCCTGGCGATACACAGAGTTCCATGTCAAACGGCTCGCGTCCGCCGGCTTCCATCCGGGCCATCTGACTGCGCTCTCGGATCTCCAGAAGCTGCCGATTACCACAAAGGACGATCTACGAACAGCCGGAAGAGCGGCGTTGGCCTCTCACGTCGATCTCGATAGGTGCGTATGGCTGCGGACGAGCGGCTCGACAGGCTCGCCAATGGCGCTGCCGTTCACCCGCTGGGACAAAGACCACCGGGTGCTGATGGAGCTGCGCAGCCTTGTCGCTAACGGCTACCGGTTCACAGACCGAATGCTGCTCTTGGTCGAGCCAAGGTGGCTGACTGATCGGAAGGTCCTGCCCCAGAGACTTGGCCTGCTCCGCAGGGAGTATGTGTCCATATTCGCGGACGAGTCGGAGCAGATCGCGAAGCTGAAGGGGCACCGGGCGGACGTGATCTACGGTTACACGTCCAGCCTTCGCATGCTTGCCGAGATGAGCCTCGCAACTGGGAAACCTCTTCCGACGCCGAGGTTACTCGTCACCTCTGCGGAGCCTCTGGACGCGCGGACGAGACGGCTGCTGGCGTCGGCGTTCGGTGTCGAACCAGTGGATTTCTACGGAAGCATGGAATTCGGCTGGATCGGGTGGCAGTGCCCGGAGCGCCGGGGCTACCATATCAACTCCGACTGCATGATCGTCGAATGTCTGCGGAACGGGCGGCCTGCCGAGCCGGGGGAGGAGGGCGAACTGGTGATCACGAACCTGCACTCGGACGCAGCGCCGCTGATCCGCTACGCAACCGGCGATACCGGGGTTCTGAGCGTCGACAGGTGCGCCTGCGGCCGGGCGCTGCCCCTGCTCGCGTGTGTCAGTGGCAGGCTCGTGGACTGCATCGTCGCCCCCGATGGCCGAAAGCTCTCACCCTACGCAGTCACCTGTGCTCTGGAAGGTATCCCGAACATACGGCAGTTCCAGGTGATGCAGGAGAACGAGCGGATGGTCCGGGTGCGGCTGGTACCGGCCGCCGACGCACCCGACTCTGGCGAAGTGCGTCGAGCGGTTCGGGCCGCGCTCGGGGGCCAGATCGAGGTTAGCGTCGAGCATGCCGACGCTCTGCCCGCCGAGCCGACAGGAAAGTTCAGGGTCGTCAGATCGCTCTTGGGCGCAGCCGAGACTACGGCCGTGGATGCCGTACCGAGTCCTGTCCCGGGAGGGTGACACAAGTGCCGGCCTACGGCGAGACCAACCGGATCCCCCACCTGCGCAGTCTGCTTGAGAAAGGCGCGACGGCCCGGAACGGCTCGTTCGAGTGGGACGCCCGCGGGAGGCCGGTCGTCAACCAGGCCAAGCGCGTCGGCTCGCTCATCAGACGCTGCGTGCTGGAGGTCTACTCCCTGCAGGGGACGTTCAGCGGCGGTCCCTTGCGGATGATCGTAGCCGATGACGGCTCCACTCTGTCGTACATCGAGCACCTCGCATTCCCGGACGGGGCCGAGGTGAGCAGGCAAGGAGCGATCTCAGCGCTGGCGGCTCCCGAACTCGCGGACTCGGACGCCGATCTCGTGGTGGTCGGGGCGAACCTCCTACTCAGAAGGCTCTACACGCGCCGCGGCTTCCGGATCGTCCCCAAGTGGATCCGCCTGTTCCTGCCGACCGAGGAGGATCCGGATTCGCGGTTCGCCAGGCCGGACGTAGCTGGCCCCGTCCGAAAGCACTTCAGACAGACGCTCCGGAGGATCGAGGAGGGCGGGTTCGAGTGCGAGGTCACGACAGACCTCAAATGGTTCGACCGGTTCTACCGCGATATGTACCAACCCTACACAGTGCAGAGGCACGGCGAACTGGCGATAGTGCACCCGTACCGGAAGATGAAGCGCACGTTCCTGAGAGGCGCCGGCATCATCGTGCACAAGGACGAGGAGCCTGTGGGCGGAGCGGTCGTCTTCCGCAGCGGCTCGACGCTCTGCCTGCCTCACATGGGCGTACTCGGCGGCGATGTCGAGATGGTGAAGCAGGGGGCCGGGTCGGCCATAGACTACTTCGCCATGAAGCTCGCCCACTCGGCGGGCTGCAGCTATATGAACTTCGGCCACACTCGGGCTTTTCTGTCTAACGGCGTGCTCCGGTACAAGCTCAACTGGCAAGCGGAAGTGAGAGAGGACGATGACGCTGTCGCCGACTTCGCAATGGCGGCGCCTCGGCTCACGGAGCACGCACGCCGGTTCCTCACAGCTCATCCGGCCTTCCACATCACGGACCAGGGATTGCTGGTCTCCCAGTGCTGAATGCCGGTAAACCAGCGTTCAGAGATCGCCTCACCAGCTCTTCCACCTTGTCTCGGAAGAGGGCGAGCGCGAAGCGTGTCGATCGGCTACCCGCCGGCGCTCCGTCTCGTGCTTCTGGTTGATGAGCGCTTCGATAACGCCTTAGTGGTCGCTCCTGACACCCAGCCCCGTTTTCTGTATAATGCGGGTATGCACAACCTGTCTACGCCGCGAGTGATCAGGATGGCAGTCGGCGGGGCGATTGGGGGGATTGTCACCTTCCTGATCGTGAATCCATCCGCCAGCAGCTTTGAACGGGAGGTGCTGTCGGGCAGGATGAGCCTGGACCGACTCATGCGCCACCTGCAAGGAAGGTACGCGGAGGTTCTGCTGCTGGGACTGGCCATCGGCATCTCCATCGGCCTTGCGCTGATCGTGGCTGAGGAACTCCAGACGCCCAAGATCGGCAGGATTGCGGTTCTGATGCTATACGGGGTCATCGCGGGCGGAGTATGTGGCGCCGTTGGAGCAGTGATCGCGCAGGCTGTGTTTACGGCGATGGGTGGCGAGGGCTCCTGGGTGGGGCGGATCGTTGGATGGGCGATTATGGGAGCTGGCGCAGGAATCTGTCCGGGTGCCGCAACGTTCTCGGTGCAGCGTGCCAAGCTAGGAGTTATCGGAGGGCTGATAGGCGGCGCTGTAGGCGGCGCCCTTTTCGATCCCATCGCAATGCTGGCCGCTGTAGGCGGCTCTTTGACGGCGCCAGGAGCGCTGAGCAGGGCCGTCGGTTTCCTGGTCACCGGGGCAGCCATTGGCGCCGCCGTTGCGCTGGTCGAGGAGTACGCCAAAGAGTATTGGCTGACTGTGTTGACGGGCGCTCGGGAGGGCCGATCCTACATCCTAACGAAGAACCAGACAACCATCGGCCGCGATGAGCGAGCCGACATCCCGCTCTTCGGCGACCAGGCGGTACAGAGGCTGCATGCAAGGCTCCTGAAGGATGATAGAGCGGCCCACGTTGTGCCGTACGCGCCGGGAGCCGTTGCCATCAACTCCCAGCCTGTGGCAGGCGCCCCGCTCTCGGACGGCGATATCATCAGCATAGGCAAGCACCGGCTCCGCTTCAGTTCGCGTCACGCGGTCCCGTCGGCCTACGCAGCGTACCAGCCGCCATACCAGGTTCCGCAGCAGCCCCCGCAGCCGACCGTGCAAGCCGCCGCCGCCGTCACTCGGCTGGACGTGATCGTCGGGCCGCACGCCGGCGAGACTTACATCCTGTCCGCAAGTCCGACGGTGATCGGCAGAGACTTCACCTGCGCGATCCTGCTCGGGCGAGACGTGATGGTCAGCAGGCGGCACGCGGTGCTCGTCAGGGACGCTTTCGGGTGGAGGATCGATGACGCCGGCAGCACGAACGGCGTCTACGTGAACGGCCAGCGGGTGACGAGCCGCATCCTCCAGGCCGGCGACCAGATCGGCGTAGGTCAAAGCGTGATGAGAGCGATGTAGATTTCAGGTTTGAGATTTCAGATTGCAGATTTCAGGTCCCGAATTAAGGGGGCCGTTCACGGAACACCAATAGGCCGTTCCCTCCTCTCCCACAAAAAACCGCTAAAGTCTGCCCCGCCTGCTGTCGAGATATAGATGCGGAGGCAGAATAGCGTGATACGAGGGTTTTACAGCTCCGCAGCAGGGATGCTCGGGCTACTCGAACAGCAGGACGCTATTTCCAACAACCTAGCAAATTGCAGCACCCCCGGCTTTAAGAGGTCGTCAGTGAGCTTCACCGCCTTCAGCACTGAGCTGGAGCGGGTCGGCCGGGGACCATCAGAGACTTCTCCGACACAGGCGCCACTCGTCATCCCACTTCCGTTCGAGGGACGAGACTCGTCCCAGGGACTGATGGAGGACACGTCCACACCCACCAACCTGGCAATAGACGGCCCAGGGTTCTTCGTCGTCAAGACGGCGCGTGGGGAACGGCTCACCCGAAGCGGTGACTTCAGGCTCAACGACTCCGGCCAGCTCTGCACGACAGAAGGAGAGCTTGTTCTGGGCCAGAACGGGCCGGTTCGCGCGTCCGGAGGGACTCTGTTGGTCGATGCGGATGGGACGGTCCGCGTGGACGGAGCCGTAGTGGACAAGCTGCGTATAGCAGTGCCAGGCCAGCGGCGCACGACTTCGGGCGCGGCTGAGGCCGGGCGCATCGCTCAGGGAAGGCTCGAGAACTCCAACGTCAGCGCCGTGCGGGAGATGGTCTCGATGATCACCGCCCTGCGGGCCTACGAAGCGAGCCAGCGCACTATTCAAGCTCTTGACCAAACGCTTGACAAGGTTATAAACCTTGCGGGCAGAACCGCATAGGAGGGATGATCCATGATCAGGTCTTTGTGGACCGCGGCCACCGGAATGGAGGCCCAACAGCTCAATATCGATGTGATCTCTAACAACCTGGCGAACGTGAACACGGCCGGGTTCAAGAAGAGCCGGGTGGATTTCCAGGACCTGCTCTACCAGATGGTCAGGCCAGCCGGCACAACGGAAGCTCAGGGAGCGCAGGTTCCGACGGGAATCCAGGTCGGGCTCGGAACCCGGCCGGCAGCCGTCCAGAAAATCTTCACGCAAGGGGATTTCCAGCAGACGCAGAACCCGCTTGACCTTGTGATAGAGGGCGACGGGTTCTTCCAGATCCTGCTGCCGAGCGGCAAGACGGCTTACAGCCGCGACGGCACGTTCAAGCTGGACGCGCAGGGCCGGGTCGTGACCTCGGACGGCTACCCGCTCGATCCGCAGATCACCATCCCGCCGGAAGCGACCAGCATCTCGGTCGGTTCTGACGGCACGGTCTCCGTGATACTGGCGGGGCAGAACGCTCCGCAGGAGGTCGGGCAGATCCAGATCGCCAAGTTCTCGAACCCAGCCGGCCTGAACAACATGGGGCGGAACCTGTTCACCATTTCGGCTGCGTCTGGAGAGCCGATCGTCGATACGCCGGGACTGAACGGCCTGGGCACTCTCGCCCACGGCTTCGTCGAAATGTCGAACGTCAAGGTAGTCGAGGAGATGGTCAACATGATCGTCGCGCAGAGGGCCTACGAGATCAACGCGAAGGCCATCCAGACGGCGGACGAGATGCTGAACATTGCCAACAACCTGAGGCGGTAGGTAGAAGATGATCGGTAGGCTCGTAAGACTGGCTTTTGGGCTCGCGCTGATGCTGGCCCCCATGTCAGGTATCGCAGCGGCGCAGGCGGATGTCCTCGTGCGGCCGTCCTCTGAGGTCACGGGCGCAGCGATCACGCTAGGCGATATGGCGACCGTGTCCTGTCCCGACCAGGCGCTCGCTGGCAGGCTGAGGGCCGTCCCAATCTGCTCGTCCCCTCTGCCCAGCAAGACCAGGCAGCTCACGCGGGAGCAGATAGCGTCGGCCGTGCGGAGGCAGGGCATCGGCGAGGGCTCCGTGAACCTCATTTGCCCCAAGCAGGTGTCGGTCACGCGGCCGTCGTGCCTGGTCACCGGGCAGGCTCTCTTCGAGGCAGCGCAGCAGTACGCCCTCACGGCCAACCAGTGGCCGGGTACGGCAGCGGTGGAACCGGTTCGTCTTGCACCGGATGAGACCGTGCCTGCCGGCAAGCTCGAGCTTCGCGCTCGCTCCGGTATCCAGAAGCTCAGGAAGGGAAGGAACAGTATTGCCGTCGAGGCGGCAGTGGACGGGCAGGTATACCGCACTCTTCACGTGCCGATTCTCGTCCGCGTGATCGCTCCAGTGCTCGTCGCCACTCAGGCAATACCGAGATCCGCCGAGATCACCGGGGCGAACTCTGCAATGCGCGAGACGGACATCACGAACCTGCCGGAGGAGGTTGTGACAGAGCTGCCCAGCGGCGCGTTCGCAGCCCTTCCGATAAGCGAAGGAACCGTCATCCGGCAGAGCTGGATCACGCAGCCGCCGGCGGTCCGCTCGGGCGATGTGGTCGTGGTGTCCGTGATCGGCAGGTTCGTCCGGGTAACCGACAAGGGCACCGCAGCGGCGGACGGCCGCATCGGCGACAAGATCAAGGTCAGACTCGGGGGCGAGGTCCGGGAAGTCCGCGGGACCGTTGTCAAGCACGGACTGGTCGAGATACAACTCGGCAGGAGGAACTAAGGATGTTGTACAGGTATGCTGGCGCCTTCGCGGTTTTTCTTATACTGCTGCCGACCATGCCGTCACCCGCGGAGTCACTGTGGGCGGCCAAGTCGGACAGCATGTTCACCGACGTCAAGGCAAAACGGGTCGGTGATCTGGTCACCATCGTCATAGCCGAGGCATCCTCCTCTTCCCTTAAGGCGAGCACGGGCTACGACAAGAGCCTCGATCACTCGAACAAGGCCGGCATCGGCCCGTTCCTGAAGCTTGTGCCGGAGCTTGGCTTCTCCTCATCGCAGAAAGGCGCAGCGTCGGGAGAGACGACGATGACCAGCAAGCTCGTTGCGAAAGTCACCGCGAAAGTCACCAAGGTTCTCGAGAATGGGAACCTCGAAGTGCAGGCGGAGCGGACGGTCGTAACCAACGATGAGAAGCAGGACATCACCCTGACGGGCGTCGTTCGTCCGGAGGATATCGGGACGGACAACACCGTGCTATCGTCCAGCCTGTCGGACGTGCAGATCAAGTGCACTGGTAAGGGCCCGATCGGCAACCGGCAGAAGGAAGGCATCATCAGCAAGATCCTCAGGTTCATCTTCTAGCGGAGGAAAGAAGAATGCAGCGTATGCGGCTTTACATCATTGGCGTTGTGGCACTGGCCCTGATCGCGGCGGTTCCGCCGGTGTGGTCGGACCAGCTTGTGAAGATAAAGGACGTTGCTCGGATCGAGGGAGCCAGGAGCAACCAACTGCTGGGCTACGGCCTGGTTGTCGGCCTGGACGGGACGGGCGATACTCAGCAGACCGTATTCACGGTTCAGTCGGTCGCCAACATGCTGCAGAGACTCGGGATTACCGTCCCCGCGGACAGGCTGAAGGTGAAGAACGTGGCTGCAGTGATGGTAACGGCGGACCTGCCCCCATTCGTCCGCCCTGGGACGAAGATCGACGTGGTCGTGTCGTCATTGGGTGACGCAAGAAGCCTGCAGGGCGGCACGCTGCTTCAGACCCCTCTGCAGGCGGGCAACGGCGATGTCTACGCCGTCGCACAGGGAAGCATCTCCGTCGGCGGCTTCGTTGCCGGAGGCGGCGGGAATACCGTGACGAAGAACCATACCACGGTCGGCCGCGTCCCCGGCGGCGCCATCGTCGAGCGGGCCGTTCCGGCTCTCCTTACAGACGGGAACACGCTCAATGTCCTGCTCGCCGATCCAGACTTCCAGACGGCGGTGCGCGTAGCTCAGGCGATCGACACGAGGTTCGGCAAGGGATCGGCAGCCGCGCTCGACGCCGCCACGGTCCAGGTCAAAGCGAACGGCGCTTCCAATGTCACAAACATGATCGCCGACATCGGTGAAATCTCGGTCCTGCAGTCCGAAGTGGCCAAAGTCATCGTCAACGAGCGCACCGGCACCGTGGTGATCGGCGCCTCGGTCCAGATATCGCCCGTCGCAATCTCGCACGGCAACCTGGTCGTGGAGATATCGACGGAACTCCAGGTCTCCCAGCCCTCGCCCTTCTCGAAGACCGGTGAGACGGTCGTCGTTCCTCAGACGACGGTCGAGGCGAGCGAGCAGACCGGCCATCTTGTGCACCTGCAGCCCGGCACCACACTCGAAGAGCTGGTACGCGCCCTGAACGAGTTGAAAGTCACTCCTCGGGACATCGTGGCCATACTTCAGGCGCTGAAGGAAGCTGGCGCGCTGCACGCCGAGCTGGAGATTATCTAGGGAAGTCGAGGGAGAGATGAGGATCGAGAAGCCAGACAGCGGGCAGCCACAGGCCGCGGCGGGGTTGGTAACCGGTGGTGGCATCATTGGGCGCACTCGGGGTGCGGCGAAGGCAGATAAGCCCACATCGGACAAGGAGGATGCAGCCCTCAAGAAGGCGTGCCGTGAGTTCGAGTCGCTGCTTGTGGCCCAGATGCTCCACCAGATGAGGGCCACCGTTCCGAAAGCCGACCTCTTCGGCTCTCGGGAGAAAGAGGAGATCTTCCAGTCCCTGCTCGATGACGAGGTCGCCAAGGAGATATCGAGGACGGGCACACTCAAGCTCGCCGACCTGATCTACGCTCAGCTCAGCCCCACGAGAAAACGCTAAAGTTTCCCGGCAGACAGTCGATACGTAATTTGGAAGACAAAACGAGATACTCTGGGGTGCTTCGGGTGCATATCAACAACGCGCACATACAGAAGGTCCTTGAAGTCCATCTGCACAGGGTCTACGAAACCGAGAGGAAGTCCCGCTCGGAATCCTCTCGCAAACCCGACGAGCTGGTGCTGTCGGCGAGGGCAAAGGAGATGCAGGACATCAAACAGGCAGCAGCCAGCCTGCCGGAGGTAAGGGCTAACGTCGTCCAGAGCCTCAAACGGCGGATTCAGAGCGGCAACTACGATCTGGACGCCGACGAGCTCGCTGCCAGCATCCTCGGGGCAGTGACCCCGACCAACACAGACAAGTGACGCTATCGACATGGACATTGAAGTCATCAGAGACGAGTTATTGACGATCGCAGAAGCCCGCCTGGCCTGCTACAGCAAGCTGATCTCGCTTGCTGAAGAGCAGCGGGAGCTTCTTATGGCCGGCCGGCATGCGGAGCTTGCCGGGAACCTGAGCAGGCACGATCCAGTGCTAGCCGAGCTCTGCCGACTGGAGGGCCGCGAGGAACTGCTCGAGGCTAGTCTGGGGCCGACGGGCGAGAGCCGGCAGCCGGAGGACTTCGAGTGCAGGCGCCGCACACTCGCGGCGGAAACCAGTGACGCGGCCCTGAACCTGAGATCGCTCACGGAGACGAACAAGGAATTGCTCACGAACGCAGCGAACTTCGTGGGCTTCTCTATCGGCATCATATCTCAACTTGTAGGCGACCAGCCGGCGTACAGCCCCGAGGGAGAGCGGGCTACCGTTACGACGCTCGTGCTCGATAGGCGGGCGTGAGGAGGACACTGTGTCATCGTTTTCCGGCTTAAGCACGGCGCTAAGTGGACTGCGGGTGCACCAATATGCGATGGACGTGGTCGCGAACAACATTGCAAACGCCGCCACGCCGGGCTACCACCGCCAGGAGGCGGTGATCGTTCCGGGCTTGGTCTTGACCGGCGCGTTTGGCACCGCAGGCACCGGCATCCCACAGCTTGGCACTGGTGCGACCGTCGACACAGTCAGACGCATGCGGTCGAGCTATATAGACGACCAGGTGAGGGCTGCGGGCAACTGGCTCGGCGAGTGGAACTACCGCAACGAGGCGCTCAAGCAGGTGGAGTCGGTGCTCTCGGAGCCGGGCGACCTCGGGCTGTCGAGCATGCTGGACAAGTTCTGGAACTCCTGGGAAGAGTTGTCCGCCTCCCCGGAGAGCCTGACGGCACGCACGAATGTCGTCGAAACCGGCGTGTCACTGGCCCAGCGGTTCAGAAGCCTGTACAGCGACCTGCGCGAAATGCAGGCCGGCACGGACAGGGACATAGTCGATAACGCCGAGCAGGTCAACCGCCTCGCGCACGAGATTGCGAAGATCAACGAGGAGATCAGGCCCGGACCAGCGGGGGATTACCAACCGAACGATCTCCTCGACCGAAGGGATGTCCTGATCGACGAGCTTTCGAGGATCGCTCGTGTACAGGTAAGTGGCGCCGGAGGAACGGACTTGATAGTCAGCATCGGCGGCAAGGTGCTTGTGCAGGGCAATCAGGTTACAGAGATCGTCGTGAGCAACGGACCGAACGGCTGGTCACAGCTTACCTGGGCCGACAACGGCTCATCGGTAGTCCTCTCGGGCGGCGAGCTGGCGGGCCAGTTGGATACCAGGGATTACGCCCTCCAGGGCTACATAGACTCGCTGAACACCGTGGCAAGCGCATTGGTGGACAGAGTCAACGCGCTTCACTCGACGGGGCAGTTGGCGGACGGCAGCCCCGCGGGCAGCTTCTTCGTGCCCGGCACCGATGCGTCGAACATCAAAGTGGAGGCGAGCTTGGTTTCCTCGCCATCTGGAGTCGCTACTTCCACTACGGGAAAGCCGGGGGACAACGCTTTGGCTCTTGCGATCTCAGCGGTGCGAGATGAGATCCTGATCGGCGGGGAGACAATCGGTGGGGCCTACTCCGGGCTGGTCGCACGCATCGGCGCGAACGCCAGGCAGGCCGAAAGCCGTGTCGATACGCACACGGCCTCACTCGCTCAGCTCGACAACCAGAGAGAGTCTGTCTCCGGTGTGTCTCTGGACGAGGAGATGGCCAACATGGTCAGGTTCCAGCAGGCTTACAATGCGTCGGCAAGAGTCTTCACAGTGATAGATGAGATGATCGATACAGTTGTCAGCCGGATGGGAATCAGCGGGAGGTAGCAGATGCGGATAACCCTCGGCATGCTCACAGACAGGGTGCTGACTAACCTGACGGCCGCCTCGGAGCGGCTTCTGGAGGCTCAGGACAGGGTATCGACCGGCAAGAAGCTCCACAAGCCGAGCGACGACGTGCCCGGCATAGGCCGGTCGCTCAATCTTCGCTCAGTCCTCGCCTCCCTGGAGCAGCTGGGGAGGAACTCCGACATGGCGGCAAGCTGGCTTGCCGCAACGAGTTCCGCGCTCGACCAGGTGGTGAAGGGGCTCCAGAATGTGCGCAACCTGGCGCTGACTGCCGCAAACTCTGCTCTTACGGAAGAGGCCCGGTCAGGCATAGTGACGCAGCTCAACACTATCTCGACAGAGCTCGCGAGCGTGGGCAACAGCCTGCACCTCGGGAGGTACATATTCTCGGGCAACATGAGCAGCACAAAGCCGCTCACGCAGACCGGAGGCGACCCGCCTTACGCCTACCAAGGCGATGACGGCCGCTTCGACATCCAGGTGGCGGCGGGAATATACATCACCGTCAACGTCACGGGCGACAAGGTCTTCAATATGAACGGCGCCGCAGTACCCGGCGCGTCCGACGTGTTCGCTATGATAAAGTCCCTGTGCGACAAGATAACCGCGGGGGACGTGCAGGGCATTTCCAATCAGATCGCCGAGATCGACGCGAACCTGAACAACGCGACCAACATCCGCTCGCAGGTCGGCGGCAGGCTGAACCGACTCGAGGCCATTAGAGGAGTGCTCGCGGATTCCAAGGTGAAGGTGATGGACCTGCTCTCGAAGACCGAAGACGTCGATATCGCGGAAGCAGTGCTGGACCTTCGCACAAAGGAGAATGTCTATCAGGCGGCGATAGCGTCGGCCAGCCGCGTGCTGCAGATCTCGTTGGCGGATTTCCTCAAGTGATGGAACGAAAGGATGGGCGAGGCAATGCTGATCGAAACGACCAGGTTCGGCACCATTGAAGTCAAAGACGAGTCCATAGTGCATATGGCTGAAGGCATGCTGGGCTTTGAGCACTGCAACCGGTACGCGCTGATAGAAGACAGACCGGATGCTTCCTTCAAGTGGCTGCAAGCGGTCGATGATCCTGCTGTCGCCTTCATAGTCATAAACCCGGTCGAGTTCTTCTCCGAATATGAGGTCGAGCTTACCGATGAGCAGGCGGAGTCCTTGGGTCTGGCGGACGCAACGGACTCAGCGATGTTCACAACTGTGACGGTGCGTCGGGAGGAAGGGAAAGCAACCACCGACCTGGCGGGGCCAATCGTGATGAACGTTCGCACTATGCAGGCACGCCAGATCGTGATTGAGCACGATCGTTACCACACCAGCCACATCATTGGAGAGAAAGCTGCCTGTGCTGAGGAACCTGAGTTCGCCACGGCAGTTTGATGGAAACGAGCTGGAGCGCGGACAGCCTCCAATGCTCGGTTAGTCAGATCGAAGGAAAGGGAGGTGGTCATCACATGCGGAGAAAGGGCCGCGGGCCTTAGCTGGCTCGAGTGGCCCGCTGGAGATTCGGTTCCAGGCGAAGTTCCAGCCGCGCCGGCGGCGGAACCCGATCGAAGCTAGAAGCCGGCACAAAACACGGGGCAGGAGGCCCCGGCATTCCGGCGCCAAGCCGGAATCGCAACTCTCAAGGAGGAACTGAGAAATGGCGCTTAGAATCAACCTCAACACCGCAGCGCTGAACGCGCACAGGCAGTTGCAGGGCACGGACCAGGCCCTGGGGGCATCGATTGAGCGACTATCTTCAGGATTCCGGATCAACCGGGCGGCGGATGACCCCGCAGGTCTGGCGATATCCGAGAACCTGCGCGCTCAGGTGAGCGGCTTGGGCCAGGCGATAGCGAACTCGAGCGACGCCGTGAACATGATCCGGACCGCAGAGGGTGCGCTGTCGGAGGTCCACTCCCTGCTCCGGACTATGCGCAACCTGGCGCTGCACGCGGCCAACACCGGCGCGATCGACACCACAGCGGCAGAGGCCGACCAGACGCAGATGGCTGCGGCCATATCGGCTCTGGACCGCATTGCGAACAACACACAGTTCGGCAATAAGAAGCTGCTGGACGGCACTGCGACCGGGCTGGAGTTCCAGATCGGCGCGAACGCCGGCCAGACGACTTCGGTGGACATCGACAGCGTCAAGGCCGCTGACCTCGGCGTCAGCACGATCGACGTGACCACCGCTGCGCAGGCTGCGATAACGGCTGTTGACGCCGCAGTCAGCACGGTGTCGACACTGCGCGCCGAGTTGGGTGCTACGCAGAGAGACCTCGAGTCGAACATGACTTCCCTCGGCGTAGCCAAGGAGAACATCGCCGCGTCCGAGAGCTCCATCAGAGATGCGGACATGGCAGTGGAAATGGTGACGTTCACGCGAAACCAGATCTTGCTGCAGGCTGGCGTCGCAATGCTTACCCAGGCGAACGCAGCGCCTCAGGCGCTGTTGGCACTGCTCAGGTAGCAGCCGGCCGGATGAGGGACTGGTGGCCGCCCCGCGAGGGGCGGCCACCATAGGCAGCCAATGGAAGTGAAGTGCGGTGATGTCGATCGTTGGAATCACCCCTGGGAGCGGCGGGTCGGACGCGACAGTCTCGGTTGTGCCGATCGGTAGTAGGGAGCCTTCTCTTGAAGCTGCGAACGCGAGCAAAAGGTCCGCTGACCAGGCACGGGTCACTGCCGAGATCAAAGACAAGCTGTCAGCACTGAGCGATATCAGCTTGCAGATATCCGTGGACGAACCGACCGGCATTATAGTGATCCGGGCTTTAGACACGGCGACCGGACGGGTTATCCGGGAGATCCCACCGGAGCAAGTGCTGAAGGCTGTGGCCCAACTGCTGCGTTACGCCGCCATAGCCATGGGCCGGACGGCGTAGCGCCATTTGTGCGCGGCGGCCGTTTGGCGTCTGAAAGGAGGTAGCGCTTATGCCAGGAACAGCATCAATAAGCGGAGTCATATCCGGTCTGAAGACCGACGAGATAATAAGCAAGCTGCTGGAGCTGGAGCGAATGCCGATCATGCGGCTCAGGGCCAAGCAGGAATCGCTCAAGCTGAAGCTCAAAGCGTGGCAAGATGCGAACACGAGAGTGCTGGCTGTCAAGGCTAAGACAGACATTCTGGCTTTGGCTACCACATTCGACGCGAAGAAGCTGACGTCGAGCGATGAGACGATCCTTACCGGCTCTGCCTCTGCTCAGGCTCAGCTCGGAACATACTATCTGACCGTTAACTCGCTTGCCCGGTCAAACCAGTTGACCTCGGACGGCTACGCCGACACAACGACCACCCGGGTAGGAACAGGCACTGTCAGCATACAGGTCGGCACTGGAGCGCCGAAGGTCATCACCATCGACGACTCCAACAATACGCTGGCCGGCCTGCGTGATGCCATCAACCGCGCCGGAGCGGGCGTGACGGCGACCATCGTGAACGACGGCTCGGGCACCACCCCTTACCGGCTAATCGTCACGAGCAACACAGGTGGCACGGCCGGGGCTGTCACAGTCGAGACCAACCTTACGGGCGGCACTGCGCCGACCTTCAGCACGCTCCAGGCGGCCCAGGATGCTTCCGTGACGCTCGGCGAGGGCGCCGGTGCGATCACCGTGACCAAAGGCACGAACGTCATCACTGACCTCATCCCTGGGGTCACCCTCAACCTCGTCAAGGCGGACCCGAGCAAGCCTATCACCCTTACCGTGGCCCAGGACACGTCCGGCATCAAACAGGTGATCGACGACTTCATAGAGCAGTACAACAACCTCATCGGTTTCATAAGCCAGCAGTTCAAGTACGACACGACCACGAGCACCGGGGGAACGCTCTTTGCGGACTCGAACTTGCAGATCATCCAGTCGGACCTCTCTGTCAAGGTGTTCGGCCAGGTGCCGGGCCTCGGCCTGTCGATCAGGCTCCTCTCTCAGATAGGAGTGACGTCGACGACGAGTGACAACAAGCTGGCCATTGACGACACGAAGCTGGACGAGGTGCTGTCGGCTGGGACCGACGCGATCAAGAAGCTGTTTGCCGCCATCGGCGAAGCCACGAATGCAGCCATTTCCTACGTGAGCTACACCGAGAAGACCAAGATCACGGGCATAGGCGGCTGGGCCATCGAAATCACTGCAGCGGCATCGCAGGCACGGGTAACGGCAGGCGTGGCCCAGGCCGAGGCCCTGGCACAGGACGAACAGCTCACCATCAACGGCAAGACGATCCAGCTGACGGCAGGGATGACAGCCGCGCAGGTCGTGGCAAAGATCAACGAGTATTCGTCCCAGACCGGCGTGGTTGCGTCGAGAACGGACCTGAGCGGCCAGGGAACCGGTGACTACCTGACCCTGACGAGCACCGCTTATGGCTCGGCCAGAACGATCACGGCGATATCGAGCGTCTCGAACGGCGGAGGATCGCCCGTGCAGAACACTTCGGGACTTGGGAACGCCGAGGTCACGCAATCAAGCGCCGGCGGCGAGGCGGGCACGGGTACCGGCGCAGCCGGAACGGACGTCGCCGGAACGATCAACGGTGAGCCCGCCACCGGCAGCGGTCAGATACTCACCGGCAATCAGGGTAACTCAAACACCGAAGGCTTCAAGATCAGGGTTACCGCGAAGGTTGTCGGCAGTTACGGCACGATCGCGTTCACCAAGGGCGTGGCCGCTGCTCTCGGCGACTATCTGAGCTTCATCACACAGCCGACCATCGGGCCTGTGAGAAGCGCCCAGGATGGCGTGCAGCAGCAGATAGACGACCTCTCGCAGGACATAACCGTCCTCGAGGAGCGGGTCACTGCAAAGGAGGACTTCCTGATCGCCAAGTTCACGGCTATGGAGAGTGCGCTCAGCAAGCTCCAGAACCAGGGCAACTTCCTGGCCAGCCAGTTAGCTCAAGTCGCCAATGGATGGAGCTAGGCAGGAGAACCGATCCACTATGCTTCGGCGCAGCCGCGCCGAAGCATAGTCATCACCGGAAGCGTTCGTCGGCGCAGTTGCGCCCAAGGATGGAACTCTGGACTCCGACTCAACAAGGCAGGATGCCATGTCAATGTTGAACCCGTACACTCAGTATCGGCAGACCCAGCTTACAACGGCAACGCCGGGCAAGCTGCTCATAATGGCGTACGATGCTGCCATTCGGTTCGCCCGAACGGCAGCAGAGAAGATGCAGCAGGGCAGACTGGACGAGCAGAGTTCGAACATCATCAAGGTCCAGAACATCATACTCGAACTCATATCCAGCCTCGACGTGAAGGTTGACCCGCAGCTCGCTGCCAACCTGCAGAGCATCTACAGTTATATGTTCGATCGTCTGACGCAAGCGAACATCAAGGACGATGCGCGCGCGCTCCAGGAGGTCATCCGGATGCTGGAAGAACTGCGATCGGCCTGGGCGGACGCCGAGCGAACGGTACGATCCGGCGGTCTGCCGGGCGCCGGGGCAGGGAGAAAGGCCGCATGACACCTGCCGCGCGAGATTCCACGTCCCGGGCAAGAGCGGCAGCCAGCCGATACCTCTCGCTGCTGGTGGAGTTGGAGAAAGCAACGGACACGGTGCTCTCCGCTGCCGCGTCCGGAGATGCGGGGAGGACCGGGAAGCTGGCAGACGTAAGATGGGAGCTTTGCCGGAAGGCCGGCCAGGCGGCGCGCGAGCTCGATTCGCTCATCAGCGCGCAGGCCGGAGACGCGGGTTCGCCCAACCCAGCGGACGGCGCCGACCTCCGGGCAGCCATAGAGGAGATTCACGGAAGAGAGCGGTCGGTGATGCAAAAGCAGGCAGAGTGCGAGTCTGTCCTGGCCGCGGAGGTGCACAAGTGCAAGATGGCGCTCGTGGCTCTAAACCAGCGCCGGGACCTCCAGGAGGCTTACTCCGACCGTGGCCCGAGGCAGGATGCAAGGTTCCTCGATAGCAAGCTCTGAGAGCCAACCAGAGGCCCCGCGGCCCGGCTTTCCCGTAGGTTGTCGGGGTAGGACGGGCCGCAGCCCGAACTTCCACCTCCGCGGGAGTCACCCGGCCAACATTGCGCTCATCATCCTCGCTCTAGCTGCGCCGGTCTGGCCCGCAGCACAAGCGCATCCGGCGAACGATCGGTATGCTGCCGTTACCGAGCGGCTGAGCCGTCTGCGGGACGCCAGATTTGCGGCAGTTTCCGAGATCGGCGCCTCCGTCGGCGGGCGTCCGATCTATGCAGTCACGCTCACAAGTCCGGACGAACCGCAGTCCGAACTCGAGAAGAGGACTAGGATCTTGGTGCTTTGCGGCCAGCATGGGAACGAGCCGACTCCGGTGCGCTCCATGCTCGACCTGATCGACACGCTGGCACGGGCGCGCAGTTCCTCTAACCAGCACCTCCTGCGCTCGGTCGCCGTGGTGATCGTGCCGGTCGTGAACCCGGACGGGTTCTCGGCTTTCAAGAGACGGACTGAGTCTGGCGTCGATCTGAACAGGAGCTGGAATGCCGCTCTGCGCAACCCCGAGGCCGCTGCAGTCTATCGGCTGATCCGCCGTTTCAGGCCCCATGTGCTGATCGATGAGCACGAGTGGACCGAGGAAGATCCTTGCACTCCAAACCGTATAGAGGCCGCTGGCTTCGGAGATGCGGCCTGCTGCAGGCTTGCGAGAAGACTTGCTCTGGCCGCCGCACGCCGTCTCTCAGGTCACGGGCTTGCGCTCAGACCCACCTACTACGGCCCGGCCTCCGATCTTCGCCTGGCACATCGGCGATTCGTCAAAGACGGAGTCGGCGCCGTGCTTGTCGAGACTTCACGTGAGTGGCCTGCCGCCACACGGGTGCGTGCTTACCAGAACGTCGTTACGGCCATTCTCTCGGAGGTCGCGCGCCCCGCGGACGGGGCTACGTTGTCCGAGCTTAGGACGGTTCGGCGAGGAATGCCGGACGCAAGCCCGTGGCTCGCGTCGCTCCAGCAGTGCCCGCCTGCCGCTGCTCCATCTCCGACGCAGACGGCGTGCTGGGTTGCGTTCCTTGCAGCTGCGGCCTTTATCGTCCTCCGTTCGTCGGCGAACACGAGACACTACCGGAACGCGGCAGCGGCACGTACGTCGAGGAGTCTCGAAGCCAGAGGGCTGTGTCTTACGGAGATCGTCCGGTCCGACCTGCCGGTCCACGCCAAGCTCGCGCTCATCCAGCGCAGCAGACCCAGGCCGTCGGACAGAAGCTGATTTCGAATTGCGGATCATAGGTTCGAGTCTGCCGACCGGCGCTGTCACGCCGCGGGCTGTTTGCAGAGACTCAGTATAAGACTGACCTGTGCGCGGTCGAGGCCCGTGGCTCTCGCTATATCCGCAGGCCCCATCCCAGCTGCCGACAGCTTGAGGACCTGCCCCCGCTGTGACACCGGGTCGGACGGATATGGTAACGTCTGCGGCTCCGGCCGCGGACCGGCTGTGGTCACCACGGCCTCCAGAGCCTCTATCTTCCTGTCAGCCTCGGCAATGAGAGCCTGAAGGTCGCCGCAGCGTCTGTCCAGGTCGGCCATCGATCTGTCCGCCTCCGACCTAAGCTGCTCGATGAGGAGAACCGCAGATTCCTCAAGCGCTCTCAGGTCTGAGGTCGTGAGCGCTTCCCTTTCCCTCTGCGCCCAAGCTGCCCGCATCAGTGCGATTCCCAGGACGAATCCGCAGCACACAACTATGCACGCTGCTATCATAAACACAAACCATCCGCTTACCATTCGCTTCGCTGCCTCCACGGCAATCAGACTCTGACGTCCAGGATGTGATGTTCGGCTGAGTCGCCTTCGACTTGAGCTTCCGGCCCGGTCTGCTCGGCTTCGGGGGAGGAGTCGGCCGAAGAACGCTCATCTCGGCGCTCGTCTTCGCTCTCGTCGGACAGGCTCTTCGGCGGCTTCGGCTTCTCCGATTGCCCGCTCGCTTCATCCGCAGCGTGTGCCGTCAATGGCTCCTCTGGCGTGTTCGCAGCCTTCTGCCGCACGGGCAGCACCTTCTCCAACTCAACCCTCTTCGCAGCAAGATTCGCAGTGTCCGCCGACCGAACGTCCATCGTCCAACACCCCCAATGCTACGCGGCGGCCAGAAGCAACTCCGCGTGCCTGGCGAGCTTGCCGTGCAGCCGCACGACTGCCTTCGAATGTAACTGGCAAGCCCGCGACTCCGTGACGCCCAGGACCGCCGCAATCTCCTTGAGCGTCAGGCCCTCTTTGTAGTAAAGGCTGATCACGAGCTTCTCTTTCTCAGGAAGGCCGCTTATCGCGTCCGCAAGCAGCCGCTTTCTCTCCAGAAACTCAGCCGCAACTGCGGGATCGGACTGCAGGTCAAGCTGAGGCGTGACCCCCGTGAGCGTGCTGCTCTCCTCGCCGCAGGCTATCAACTCCTCGAGCGACAGGACCGCCGACTGCCCCACATCGGCCAACAGGTCGTCCAGCGAATCCACGTCGATGCCCATCGCTGCGGCGACTTCCTCATCGGTGGCCGCCCGCCCCAACTCGGCCTCGAGCTTTGCGAACACCGCTCGCAGCTTCTGCTCCGCCGCGCGGATCGACCTGGGCAGCCAGTCGAGGCCCTTGACAGCGTCCAGCACGGCCCCGCGAATGCGCACAATGGCGTAGGTCTCGAACCTGACATCTCTGGAGGGGTCGAACTTCTCGACCGCGTCGATCAGGCCCACTATCGCGTGGCCGAGCAGGTCTTCGTAGCTGACGACGGAGGACGGACGCGTGTGCATACGGTCTACCACATACTTGGCGAGGTAGGTGTAAGCCAGGATGATCTGCTGACGTGCGTCGTCATCCATCTGCACTTTGCAGCGATGCCAGAGATCGTTCGTCTCCACCATAGAGAGAAGCCTCCACGTGCAGGCACTAAGTCGCTGCACCCGCGCCGGTCAGGGGATCAGTGATTCCCATCACTGCTCCTGGTCGTGGTCTGAGTCTCGGGGCCGATCGTAAGCCCGAGCAGCGCGCGCAGGACTGCCTGCGCGACCCACAGCACGGCGAACGCTGCAGCGGCCCTCAGCGCGGCCGGCAGCAGGCTCTCGCCTCCCCAGAGCAGCACCCCAGCGACGATCAGGAACCCCGCCAACGAGATCATCAGGTTAGCAAGCTGCCAGAACTCTCTCATAACCTTCTACGGCTCACGCCGCTTCCTCATCGGGCACTGTGGCGCCGTGCTTCGCCTCCGACACAAAAGCAAGGATCGCAGCCCTTGCGGCCGGGGAGATGGCCACAAACCTGACTCCGATCTCGAAACTCCCGGCCTCGCTCTTCGGGACCGGACGTATCCACACCACCTCGCACTCGGCCTCGGCGCGCCGGCGCTGCTCGGGCAGCGCTACACAGAGATCCAGAGTGTCTCCCGCATTAATGTGCGAAACGTCCGGCACAATCATCCTCAGGCTACTTGCGCTCACGTCGCGCGCCGAGCCGGTCCGCCAGGCCGAAACGTCTTTGCCGGCGGACTTTTTCCTGTACTGGGTCGGCAGGTACTCGGTGCACCGCACAAACGCACTCCGTGCGCTGGCGAGTTCGGACTTCCGTCTATCGACGTAGTTCACGATACGGCTGCGGTCTGACGGATCCATCTCGACGAATGTGAGGGCGAGCAAGGTCCTCCACGTCCCGACCTGCGCAGCCTCGAGCCTGACCACTTGAGCGACCGACGGCACTGGCCTGTCGTTCGGCAGCAACACCTCTACCTCCACGAGATCGCCGACGGACAGTGTCCAGACGTCCTCGGCGGCCACGTGAGCGCCTCCGGCGCTGACATCCCGAGTGATCGCGCGGCGCCAAGGCGCCGGATTGTCCGGACCCTCCTCCTTCCTGAACCGAACCAGGAGCTCATCCTCCACGCGGCTGTAGCTTCGATGCTGGATCACTCCCTTACTTCGGAACCGCGCGAGGGTGACAACTGGGACCCTGTCGTACCTAGCCGCCTTCACCGCGGCCGCGAACTGCCGAACGCCTGCCCCACCGAAGATGCTCAGCATGACTTCCTGACCCGGCCACAGAGTTACCGGAGATCCCCCCGAGAAAGGAGCGGCGACCTCCATCTCTCCTGGCCGGATGTCTTCTACCCGGCTCAGGTACCGTTTGCCGAACACCTCCAGTTGAACCCGGTCGTTCACACGTACGAGCTTATGGATGTCGGTGTTGTCACGCCAGCGTATGGGCCAGAACATGCGACCCTCCCTCCTGGGCGCTCCTACCAACCAGGCTCTCTGCTAAGAGCTTCAGTGAAAGCGATACCGGCGATCTTGGGTAGCGTCGCACGAGCGGCGTGCGGCTGCCCACAGCCTTTCCGACCAAGGGATCCGACTGCACGTAATGCCACTCGCCGAACTGCCATCCAAGGAACTTTGCGGCGACTTCGTTCAGCGCTGCTGCCGCCTTCCTTGCCTCCGTCTCCGAAGATGCCATGTTGACGACCAGGCGGAGGTCCACGTCCGGAAGCCGGCGCCGGAACGTCTTCGCTGCTGCATAAGCGTCGCGGAGCGACGTAGGCTCCGGAGTCGTCACAAGAAGCACCTCGCTTGCATCCCTCAGAAAGTCAACTACATCGTCCCCGATTCCAGGACTGGTGTCGACCAGCACCCGGCCGAAACGCGCGCAGTACGCGCGCAGCTTGTCCAGAAGGAGGCGGCGCGTGTCACTTGCCGCCTCAGCGAGCTCTTTCAGCCCTGACCCGCCTGAGATCACCCTGACGCCCCCCGGGCCTGCAATCGCGACATCCTCGGGCGCAAACTGCGGCAGCAGAAGATGGCCGATATGCCGGGCAGGTTCCAGCCCGAGCATCAGGTCCACGTTCGCAAGCCCGAGATCGGCGTCAATGATCAGCACCTCCTCGCCCGACTCCGCAAGGAGGAGTGCCAGGTTGACGGCCAGGGTGGTTTTCCCGACTCCACCCTTACCGCTTGTCACAGCCGTGACTCGCGTGCGTGCCATGTCACTCCGTTCGCCCGTCCCGCGGGCAGTCGGGACCGGGCTCCCGGCCGCCATAGCCCGCAGTCTCGATGCCTGGTCAACCACGGTGCCCCTCCCACACCAACCTGGCCAGATGCTCCGGCTCAGCGACGGCAATATCGTCCGGCACTTCCTGCCCGCACGTAATGTATGAGAACGGCAGAAGGCTTGTGGCGGCCAGGCCGAGAATGCAGCCGGGCTGCGGGCACTCGTCGAGCTTCGTCAGGATCAGCCTGTCGGCAGACAGCGCTCCGAAGCTCTCGACGGCCTCCTTCTGCGCGGCGGCGCTGGCGGACGCGGAGACGGCCAGGTGCACCTCCGTTGGGTTTGCCGCCCGAACGAAGCGCGACAGTTCCTCGAGATGCGCCCTGTTCCGCTGGCTCCTGCCCACAGTGTCGATGATCACCAGATCCTTGTCGCTGTGCTTGTCTACCAGCGCGCTCGCATCCTCCGGGCAGAGCGCTACCTCAAGCGGTATATCAAGAATCCGCGCATAGGTCGCGAGCTGCTCGACTGCGCCGATGCGATACGTATCCAGCGTCAGCAAGGCGACACTTCTCTTGCGGGCAAGCGAGTACTGGGCGGCGAGCTTGGCTGCCGTAGTTGTCTTCCCGACTCCTGTCGGCCCAATCAGCGCGACCCTTGCGTGCCCGGTGCCGAATCCGATTGGCCCGCCGCATCTGATCCGTCGGGCAACTATATCTAAGATTATTCCATAATCCTGCATACCGTCCACTTCGGCGGCGAGCACCTGCGCGATCTCCGCCGGCACCCCACTCCTCACAAGCCGCGCGAGCGCCGGGGAGTCATCTTTATCCTCCCGAGGCGAGCGGGAGTCTTCGAGCTTGGCGAGCAGCTCGCGTATGTCCTTCAGCTGCCGGGCGACCTCGGCCGGAACGCCCTCCGCAGCAGTTCGGCAGGAGGCTGCGGCGGGCTGCGGCGCGGAGGTATCTACCGCCGCCAGAATTTCCACTCCGCGCCGCCGGCCGATGCCGAACCAGACCGGATCCTCATACTGCTTCGTGTGCAGCACCGTTGCATCCCGGCCCAGTTGGCGCCGCGCTTCAGCAAGCGCGTCACGCATATTGTGCGACCTGATACGAAGGATCTTCATGCGTTAACGTCACCATTCCCACTGTCTCGAGCTTGGCGCCGGAGCACAGCTCGTTGTAGGACAGGACCGCAAGTGTAGGTATCATCTGCTCCACAAGCCGCCGGTAGTGGACTCGGACCCGGGGAGAGCACAGTGCGACGGGCTGGCAGCCCATCGCCGCCATCCGCTCGACCTGCTCACGCGTGCTCTCCAGGATCCGCTGGACGCTCGTCGGATCGATAATAAGCTGGATGCCGGCTTCGGTCTGCCGCAGGCCGTCGGCCATCATCTGCTCGACCGCAGGGTCAAGCGTGAATACGCGGAGCGTGCCATCCGGCGACTGATACTGCCTTGTGATCTGCCTCGCGAGCGCCTGCCGCGCGTACTCCGTGAGGAGATCGGCGTCTTTGACCAGCTTGGCCGCGTCGGCAAGCGCCTCAACGATCGTGCCGAGGTCTCTTATCGAGACCCGTTCGGCGAGCAGGTTCTGGAGGACCTTCTGGACGTCCCCGATGCCCAGGACCTGCGGGACCAGCTCGTCAACCACCGCCGGTGACTGGGCCTTGAGGTTGTCCAGCAGTGCCTGAGTATCCTGGCGAGTCAGGATTTCGGAGGCGTGTCTGCGGATCAGCTCCGTCAGATGCGTTATCATAACGGTCAACGGATCGACCACTGTGTAGCCCGCCATCTCGGCCTCAGACTGCTGCAAGTCGGATATCCAGACCGCGGGGAGGCCGAACGCTGGCTCGACCGTCTGGATGCCCTGCAGCGGCTTGGCGCCGTCTTCAGCATTGGCGGCCGGGCTCATGGCGAGAAGGTGGCCGGGGTAGATCTCGCCCTTTGCGATCTCCAGCCCTCTCAGCTTGACGCAGTAGGCGTTCGATTTGAGCTGCAGGTTGTCCCTGACCCTGATAGCGGGGACGAGGAGGCCGAGGTCCTGAGCAGCGTGTCTGCGGACGGCGGTTATCCGCTCCAAGAGGTCGCCGCCCTGCTTCGGGTCCGCAAGAGGTATAAGCCCGTAGCCCAGTTCGACCTCGATCGGATCGACTGCAAGCAGGTCTGTCATAGATTCGGGACGCTTCGGCGCTTCGGGAGCCGGCTCGGTCTCGAGCGGTCGGGCGGCCTGCTGCCTCAGCATGTATGCTACTACCGCCGCACCCGCGGCAACCAGAAGAAACGGCAGCTTGGGCAGCCCCGGGATCAGGGCGAGGATACCACAGACGCCGGCCGTCACGGCTATCGCCTTCGGCTGAGAGAACACCTGCGTCGCCATATCCGCCCCAAGGTTGCTCTCCGATGCCGCCTTGGTGACCATCAAACCTGCTGCGGTTGAAACCAGCAGCGCCGGGATTTGAACCACCAAGCCTTCCCCTACGGTCAGCAGCGTATACGTCTGCAGCGCACTCACGAAGTCCATATGCCGCTGAACCACACCAATGAGGAACCCGCCGAGCACGTTGACCACGATCATGATCACGGCGGCAATGGCGTCGCCTCTCACGAACTTGCTCGCGCCGTCCATAGCGCCGTAGAAGTCGGCCTCGCGGCTGATCGCCTGCCTCCGGTTCTGCGCCTCGTGCTCGTCGATAATGCCGGCGTTCAGATCGGCATCGATGGCCATCTGTTTGCCCGGCATGGCGTCGAGCGTGAAGCGCGCCGCGACCTCGGCGACTCGACCCGTTCCGTTCGTGATGACAATGAACTGCACAATGACCAGAATGATGAAGACTACAACGCCGACAACGTAGTTGCCGCCGATGACGACCGAGCCGAACGCTCCGATAACGGCCCCGGCGCTGCCCTGAAGGAGTATCAGCCTTGTGGCCGAGATGTTGAGCGCGAGCCGGAAGACTGTGGTGACCAGTAGCGTCGACGGGAACGATGCGAACTCGAGCGGCTCGACCGTGTAGATGCTGAGCAGGATGATGGTGAGCGACGCCGTGACGTTCAGTGTCAGGAGCACGTCGAGCATCCAACTCGGCATCGGCACGATCATCATGCCGACGACGACCACCGCCGCAACCGCGACGAAGAGGTCGCTGTACTTCGTGACCACCCGCAACCTCGCCGGCTTCGTTTTCGCTAAGCTAGTCGCCATGTAAATCCTCTAACGCAAGCGTTACGAGCGGGCAAAGGAGCATTCTCTCTGCACTCTGCACTTCTCACGCCGCCCTTCTCGCTGCCTTCTCGTTCAACTGGTAGACATAGGCCAGTATCTCCGCCACGGCCTGATAGAGCTCGGTCGGGATCTGGTCGCCGACTTCGGTGGTCTTGTAGAGGAGCCTTGCCACGGGCGGGTTCTCCACTATCGGAACTCCGTGTGCCTCAGCGACCTCCCTAATCCTCTCGGCAAGAAGCCTCTGGCCCTTCGCAACGACGGTGGGCGCCGACATCTTCTCCGCCTGATACTCGAGTGCCACCGCGATGTGGATCGGGTTGGTGACGACGACATCAGCGCGGGCGACAGCGTGGATCATCCTCCGCCTCGCCATTTCGCGTTGGCGCTGCCTGATTCTGCCCCTGATGTAGGGATCGCCCTCCGTCCGCTTGAACTCCTCTTTGACCTCCTGCTTGGTCATTCTGATGCTGTGCTCGAAGCTGACGCGCTGGTACATGTAGTCCAGTGTGCCGATCACGAGCATGGCTGCGCATCCGCGAACAAGCAGGCGCCAGCTAAGCCCGGCGATAGCGCCGCCCAACTGACCCGGCGCCATGCCGGCAAGATCCACGAACAACGGATACTCGGTTCTCAGGAACGAGTAGACCATGTAGCCGATGATAGCGATCTTGACCGCCGATTTGGCCAGTTCCACAAGCGAACGCCACGAGAACACCCTGCCCAGCCCTTTGAACGGATCGAGGCGGTTCAGATCGGGTGAGATGGCCTTCGGTGTCACGCGGAAGCCGACCTGCAGCACGTTCGACGCGAAGCCAACCGCGCCTGTGGCGGCCATTATCGGCAGACAGAGCCAGGCGAAGCGCACCCCATACGAGACGAACAGGCCGGGCATGCTGTCAACGCTCAGCTCTCGGTCGTGCAGGTTTGTGAAGGTATCCCGGGCAATGCCGAACAACCCCTCGAACATGTAGGGACCCGCAACCTTGAGCAGCAAGAGCGAGACAAGGAGCACGACGGCCGAGTTGATGTCGGCGCTCTTTGCGACCCTGCCTTCATCCCGCGTTTCCTCCCGCTTTCGCGGGGTCGCGGGCTCGGTTTTGTCTTGCAATGCCAACGCGAGTGTCTCCTCAGCGGCCCGTAAGCAGACGCAGCAGCCCGACGGTCTCCGGATGAATGCCGGCAAGCGCGCCGCGGCTCAGAGCCGCTGCAACGGGCAGTGCGATCAGCATGCCGACGAGCCCGACCCCCAGCTTCAGTGGGAAGCCGGCGAGCAGGATGTTCATCTGCGGCACGGCGCGAGCGACTATGGCCATCGCGACATCGGCAAGGAATACTGCTGCCACGACAGGCGCCGCGATCCTGAGCGCTACGGCGAACAGGCTCGCGAACAGATCGATAACTCCCCCGGCCACAGCCGGGTGCAGCGAGAACTGTCCTATGGGAACCAGCCGCCAGCTGTCCGCCAGCCCCGAGACCAGTATCAGGTGCGCGTTCGTTGCGAAAAAGAGCATGCCGGCGAGCAGATACTGGATACGCCCCGCGACCGCCGTCTGGGCCCCGTACACCGGGTCGAGCATCATCGCGAAGCTGAACCCGGACTGAACGTCAACGAAATCCCCTGCAAGCTGCATCGCCGCAAACACGAGCGTGGTGACAAACCCGATGACCAGCCCGACGAGCACCTCCTTGGCCACAAGAAGAACCATCGGCAGCACGTCCGTGGCCAGCAGGCCGACGCCAGCCGGCATGCACAGCGGCACCAGGACGAACGTTATCGCGAGCGCAATGGCGATCCTCACCTGCACCGGCACCTGGTTCGCCCCGAATATCGGCACAATCGTGAATATACCGGCGGTCCTGGCAAGCACCAGAACGAATACCTCGATCTTCTCAATGCCAAAGGAGGCCAGGTCCATTTACCTCACCAACACCGGTATGCTCTGTAGCAGGTTGTGCGTGTAGGTCACGATCTGAGTCAGCATCCACGGTCCGAAGATCGCCACCGCAGCAGCCACCGCAATTATCTTGGGAATGAACGTCAGGCTCATCTCGTGGATCTGAGTGGCGGCCTGGAAAACGCTCACGATCAGGCCGACGATCAGGCCGAAGCCTAGGATCGGAGCGCTGACCATGGCAGCCAGCACCAGAGCTCTCTCTGCGATCTCGATTACACCCGAATCAGTCATTGGACTCTCCTCTCGGGCCTTGGCCCCTGCGGGGCCCATGCCCAATGAAAGGCCGGCACGGCGGCCGGCGACTACCCCGCTCCAGCGGTCAGGATCCCGTCTCAGCAGCGATCCAGTTTATCTCCGCTGCTTCGGCTGCAGGCAGCCGAAGCGGGCGCTGGATCAGTGGAAACTCAACGCCAGGGATTTCACGATCAGATGCCACCCATCGACCAGCACAAACAGCAGAATCTTGAACGGCAGCGATATCAGGATCGGGGGCAGCATCATCATCCCCATGGACATCAAGGTCACCGCAATGACCATATCGATTACAAGGAACGGTATGAATATCAGAAACCCTATGGTGAAGGCAGCTCGCAGCTCGCTGATCAGGAAAGCCGGTATGAGCACGTAGGTCGGCACACCGTTTTCCGACGAGGGCCGCTTCAGGTGAGCGAGGCGGATGAAGAGCGCCAGATCCTTCTCCCTCACCTGTGAGAACATAAAGTTGCGTACAGGCTGCGCGCCCTGGTCCAGGGCCTGATCGAAGGTTACCTGCTTGTGCATGTAGGGCTGGAGCGCGAGTTTGTTCACCTGGTTCCAGACCGGCGCCATCGTGAAAAAGGTCAGGAAGAGCGCCAGGCCGATCAAGACCGTGTTGGGCGGCACCTGCTGGGTGCCGAGCGCGCTCCGTGTGAAGGCAAGCACGATCACGATGCGTGTGAACGACGTCAGCATGATCAGCATGGCCGGCGCAAGGGAGAGGACTGTGAGCACGAGAAGGATCTGCAGGCTCACAGACACGTCCTGGGGCCCGCGGGCGGCTTCCAGCCCGATGTTCAGCCTTGGCATGACCGGCTCAGCCTGTACAGGCCAGCAGAGTACGCCGCCAAGCGCGGCCAGAAGCCACGTTCTAGGCTTCATTACTGCCACCCCTGTCCTGCGCAGCCACCGAGCGCCGTCGGGTCTGAAGATACGCCGCGCAATCGCGCAGCAGACCCGCAAGACGTCCCGCAGGGTTGCTCTGGAACGACGAGCCGGAGTACTTGGCCAGGTATTCCGCAAACCGGCTGTCACCTGAAGGCTCTCCCTCTGCTGGCTCGCCCTGCTCGAACTCCTGCAGCAGGCTCATCTGTCCTGCCGAGCACCCCACGAGAAGCGTCTTGCCCTTTACGTCGATGACATGCAGGCTGCTGTTGGAGGATAACTTGATTGTGTCCACCACTTTCAGGTTGCGCTGCACGCGCGGAAATGTCTCCCGCCTGTTGGACAGCCACTTCAGCGCGAGGATCGTCACGTAGGCGAGCGCCAGGACGGCGCCAAGCTTGAGCAACATCGAGAACGCCGTCTTGACGATCCCCGGCTCGTCTTTGCCTTCGCCCCGGTCCCTTTTCTCCTCATCGGCAATGAGCGCCATCTTGTCCGGCCGGCCCCGTGTAACCCAGGGTACGCGCACGGCGGGACTGACAGATCGAGCGGCACGGTCGGGCCGGGCCGGGTGTGAAACGTGCTGTCCGGGCGTATCTCCAACCGGCTGCTCGGCAGCCTGGCGCGGAGCAGCGGCTTCAGAACCTTGAGCCGGAGGGTCTGCGCCGCTCTTAGTAGCGGGCCGTTCGCTCACGCGCGGCGCGTCAGGTACGCTCACCACGGCAGGCGCCGCTTTGCCAACTTTCAGGCCGCCCGCATTCGACGTGGCTCGCACCTTCGGCAACGCAAGGGCAGACGCGGCAGCCGGCCTGCTCTCGGGCCGCACGACCGGAGCTACGCGAGGCGGCGTCATCCTGGCCTGCTCCACGGGTCGGACAGCCGGCACCGCGCTCACCCGCGCGGTCCACGACCCGGGTTCCCCGGACAAGGACTCAGCAGCCGCGGCGCAACCCGCGACAAGCACCCACAGGTTGGCGGCCAGATAGAGATATCGCTTCAGCATTGCCTGCCTCCTAACCTAATCGGCCTGAGCCGAAACTTGCGAACGGTTCAGGATTTCCGTGACTCTCACGCCGAAGTTTTCGTCCACAACAACGACCTCGCCCTTGGCAATGGGCCGGCCGTTGACAAGGATATCCACCGGCTCCCCACCGAGCTTATTCAGCTCGACAACGGAGCCAGGGCCGAGCTGCAGAACGTCGCGCACAGGAATCGCCGCCCGGCCTAGTTCGACGCTCAGCTCGAGCTGCACGTCGTACAGCAGGTCGATCGCGTTCTGGGCACCGCCGGCCGGCCCTGGCGCGAACGGCACGAACCGAGCCGGCCGCACACAAGCTCCAGACTCCGCGCCGGGCGCCGTGCCGCTCGAGTCCACCACGGTCAGCGGGACATTCCGCTCCTCCGTCCCTTCCTGGGGCTCCGGGCCGGGCTGCGGCGCTTCCTCCTCTGGAGTCTGCTGCGCATCCACATTCGCTGCCTCTTGATCTTCCACGTTAGCTAACCTCCTGATGATGCTTGCTCGCCGGGCGTCTCGGGCCGGGCAAAGGTCTGCTCGGGCTCCTGAACCTGATCCGTGATCTGCACAGCCAGTCGGGAACCGATCAGCCCCGCGTGGCCGCAGAACTTGACCTTACCCTGCACCTTGACATCCAAGGGATCACTCACCGTCCGGTCGAGCCTGATGACGTCGCCGACATCTATGCCGACTATGTCCTGTATGCTGACGTAAGCACTGCCAAGCTCGGCGGTGACCTCAACACTCACCCCCAGCAGGTTGGGCGGGGAAGGCGCCTGCTCTTGTTCCGCTCTGCCAGCCAGCCAGCGCTCGGGTGTCAGCATGTCCCGAACCACATCGAGCGAGTTGACCGGAATCGCGAGGTTCACTTTGTGCTCTTCCGACGCGACGGCCCACACGAAGCCCGCAACGAGCAGCATCTCGTCCTCAATAAGCCCGACGGCATCCGCCGACTCATAAAGGTCCGATACGCCTCCGTTCAGGTCCGCCACCGGTCGGAATGCAGTGGACAGATCCATGGCGAGCCGGTCAATGACGCGCCTGATGATCCGGGACTCGACCTGTGTCAGAGAGCGCGGCCCTCCGATGAGAACCCCTTTGCCGCCGGTCAGCCGATCGACCATGCCGAGCGCCAGCGCTGCCGGCAGGTCAACGAGCGCCTCACCCGGCAGGCTGCCCAACGCTATCCCCGCGATCACACCCGGCGACGGGAGAGACTGCTGATATGCGCCGAAGGTCGCCTGCTCGATCGAACTCAGGGTCACCGCCGCTTCCGTCCTCAGCATCGCCGAAAGCGCACCGGACCACGACTTCTCCAGGCCCGAGAGGATGGACTGCAGAACCCTGAGGTGCACCTTCGACAGTTTGTCCGGATGAGCAAAGTCGTAGGTCCGGACATCCCGCGTGTGCGCACCGTGCCCGCTCAGATCGGCAGACGCATCCAGCGCCCGAGCGAACTCCGCAATCTCTTCCTGTGATAAGTTCTCCGATGCTTCCATAGCTCTATGATCCGGCATCCCCTAGAGCCGGGCCGGACACTCGTCAGTACTGCATCGCAAAGTCAGTGAAATAGACATTGACAACCTTAGGCCCTTCCAGGACTGTGTTCAGTGCTGCCTTCAGGTCCGCCTTGAGCTTCTCCTTGCCCTTATCGGTAAGCAGCTCGACGTAGCGCTTGCCCGATAAGACAGTGATGATCGCGTCCCGTGCCTTGGCCTCTTCCGAAGACTGCGGAGCGCCGCCCTCTCCAGCCTTGACCTCGGCCTTGCCCTCGACTTCGAGGACGAGGTTAATCTTGAGATAGCGCGGCTGGTCCCGGTCGGCCAGGTTCACGACGAACTCCCCGAGCTTCCACGACGACAACTGCACCGGCTTCGCCTCGGTCTTGCCCTTGTGCTTCCTGGCAGTTCTGACGACACAGATTCCGCCGAAACACAGTCCTGCCGCCAGCAGGACGATGAGTATCAGCTTCACAGGCGCCCTGCCCGATGGAGTGTCGGTCGCCGCCATTCGCGTCACCTCTCGTTGTCCCGATATCCCGATCTCAGGATGATTATGTCTACGCGCCTGTTGAGGGCACGGTTAGCCTCGCTTGTGTTGGGGACCAGCGGTTTGCTGTCGGCGTAGCCCGCGGCAGACAGCCGGCCGGGGGCGATGTCCTCGTGCTCGATAAGGTGCCTAACCACCGTCGTTGCTCGCGCCGTCGAAAGCTCCCAGTTCGATGGGTATCTGTCGGAAACGATCGGAAGGTCGCAGGTGTGGCCCTCGATGCGGAGCTGGTTCGGTATCTGCTTGAGGACCGATGCGATTCCGTCTATGATCCTCATCGCGGCCCCCGAAAGCTCCGCCTGCCCTCTGGCAAACAGGACCTTGTCCGTGACCAAGCTGATGACCAGCCCCCTCTCGTCCATTCGGAGCTTGATGGACTTCTGCAGCTTCTGCTGCCGAACGAACCTCTCAAGTCTGCCTAGTACCTGCGAGGGTATACCGACGGGCGTGCCACTCAAGGGGGACGGCTTGATACTGAACCGCCCCTCCGTGCTCAGCACCGACTGGCCCTGTCCGGGCTGCCGTCCGCCGAACCCGCTGCGTATGGAGACGGCTACCTGACGAAACTTGTTCAGGTTCAGGATTGACATCGAGTAAAGCATTATGAAAAAGGCCATCAGGAGGGTGATCATGTCCGCATAGGTAAGAAGCCAGCGAAGAGACCCTCCCGCGTCGTGCCCTCTCGGGCCGCTCGAGCTATTCTGCCTGCGTCCCAAGCTACCTCTCCCCCGCGGGCTTGGCAGGCGCCATTGCCAGGCGCAGCTTGGGCGGCAGGAACGCCAGCATCTTTGCCTCCACCATTCTGGGGTTGTCACCTGCCTGGATGGAAAGGATGCCCTCGACCATCATGTCGTAGGCTATGATCTCCTCCGTGGTTCGCGCCTTGAGCTTCGAGCCTAACGGCAGGAAGACCAGGTTCGCGAACGCGACGCCATAGAGCGTCGCCATGAATGCCGCCGCGATGGCCGGGCCCATCTTCCCCGGCTCGTTCAAGGTGGAAAGCATATGGATCAGGCCCATAACCGTCCCGATGATCCCCAGAGTCGGCGCGAACCCGCCCATCGTAGCGAGCATGCTCTCCCCCACCTTGTGCCGCTCCTGCAGGGAGACGATCTCCGTCTCCAGGATCTCCCGAACCATCTCCGAAGGCACGCCGTCCACCACAAGCTGGACCCCCATCCGAAGGAACTTGTTGTCAACCCTCTTCGATTCGGCTTCAAGGGCAAGGATTCCATCCCTGCGCGCCGTCCGGGCGAACTCAACTACGATGGCGATGACGCGGGTCAGATCCGTGTCTTCGCAGAAGAAAGCCTTCCTGATGATCGCAGGCAGCCCGAGTATCTGTCTGAGCGAGAACGCCACGATAGTTGCCCCAACGGTCCCGCCGATCACCAGTATAAACGCCGAAGGGTTGAGGAGGTCTTTGACCTTCCCACCCTCGATGAAGAGCGCGAGGAGCAGCGCGCCCCAGGCAAGCAGCAGGCCGAGTACTGTTGCAAGATCCATACGATCCAGGTGTTCCTTCCCCGAATGTTAAGGCAAAGCGCCGGCGCAGCCGGCAATCGGCGGTCCCAGGCACCGCCGGTTCCTCCTCTCCGCTGCGCCGCGGCGGAACGGCAGGAGGCCGGAACCTTCAGACGCTTCCGCGGGACACGCTAGTCGGCCCGCTGTTCCGGGAGTTAGACCGGCTCTTGTGCCGACACCCCAAGACGCCGACGGAACTCGACTATCTTGCCGATCACCTCCGACACCGATTCCCTGACGATCAGCTTCTTACCGTTGGAAAGCGAGATGACCGTATCGGGCGTCGCCTCGATGAACTCGATCAGGTCGGAGTTCAGAACTATCCGCGTATCGTTTATCAAGCTCAGTTCTATCATGTGGACAGACCTTCAGAGCGGGTGGCCCGCCGGGCGGGCCACCCTAAGCGCGACTTACCTCTTCAGTTGCACCAACTCCTGGAGTATCTCGTCGGAGGTGGTAATGACCCGTGAGTTCGCCTGGAAGCCGCGCTGGGCGACTATCATGTTGGCGAACTCCGTCGGCAGATCGACGTTGGACGACTCGAGGAACCCGGCGGCTATGTGGCCAAGGCTCCCTTCTGACGGTTTCCCGACTTGGGGCAGACCCGAGTTGCCGGTTTCCATAAGAAGGTTGCCGCCGATCCTGCTCAGGCCGGCGGGGTTCTCGAACTGTGCCAGAGCAATGCGAGCAAGCTTCTGGGTGAGTCCGTTCGTGAATGTGGCCGAGATGACGCCATCTTTGCCTATCATGAACCCGTTCATGACGCCGAGCGGGACCCCGTCCTGGTAGGTCGGGCTGACCGTGCTCCCGCCGCCCGCCTGAGCGGTGTCGGCGGCGAACTGCGTGATCGCCGAAAACGAGAGCGTGATGTCGATCGGGTTGGTTGCGCCGTTCGGCGAGGCCAGGTTAAGCGAGATGTTGCCGGACGACACGCTGCTGTGGCCGTTGGCGTCGAACGTTATCGTCCCGCTGCCGACGCCCCCCGCCGCGTCGGGGCTGGAAGCCGACCAGCTCCACTCACCTGGGTTTGCCGTCTTCGTGAACGTGACCGTCACGCTGTGGGAAGCGCCAAGCGAGTCGTACACCTTGAGGCTCGAATCCCACGTTCCTCCAACCGCTGTTGTCTGATCCAGGTTCCCGCCGAACGAAATGTTGGCGGTCTGCCTGGCAATCGTCAGCCGGCCTGTCGGAAGTCTGATGCCCGAGCCTGCCGAGATAGGCGCCGAATCGTCGATTGTTCCGATGGAGAGGTCGGCCATCCATCCGAGAATCCTCAGACCAGTCGCCGAGGAGACAAGGTTGCCTTCGCCGTCCACCTCGAGCGAGCCGTCACGCGTGTAGTACATGCCCTGGCCGTCCCCGGCTATCAGGAAACCGATGCCTTCGATTGCGACATCGGTGGGCCTGCCTGTAGCCAGAAGCGAACCCTGCGTCATGCTCACTTCGACACTTCCAATGCCGGTGCCAAGTCCTATCTGCATCGGGTTCGTGCCCCCGGAACCGCCCGGGACCGGCGCCGACGCTCCCCTGAGTGTCTGGCAGAGCATCTCTCGGAAGTTCACCCGGCTTGCCTTGAACCCGATGGTGTTGATGTTCGCTATGTTGTCGCTGATGACGTCCAGTTCTGTCTTATGCGCTTGCAGACCGGAAACGCCATTGTACATTGCCTGTATCATTCTGTGTCTGACCTCCTGCGGATTCCGACTTTCAGACGATGTGCCGTCCAAGTCTCGGGACGGCGTGGGCCTCCTCAGACGAGGTCCGGCCCTAACTACACTTGCTTTCGCACCACCTCCTCAAGCGATGACAACGCTGTCGATGTTGGTGAATATCCCCTCCTTCGTCCGCGCCTCGTCAACCGCCGTGATCACGACTTTGTTCTTGATGCTCACGACAAGAGCCAGATTGTCCAGCATGATCAGCGACTGGTTCGAGCCCTTCTCGGAAGCTCGGGCCACTGCGCCGCCGATCCGCTGCATATCTGAGTCAGTGAGCTCGACCTGAGATGAGTTGAGGCGCTTCTGAGCGTGAGAGGAGATCCTGAGCGCCTGCTGGCGCTCGGTTTCGCGTGCCAGAGTCGCTGTGAAGTCCCCCTGTTTGGCCGGGGCTCCGGCAGATGCGGAACGCCCCGCCGCGGGGCGTTGTACCGGAGTTGTGAGACTGACTCTATCAGGCATTTCTCACCGCCACGCTTACCAAGAGCCGTCCGGCGCTCGTCTCTATAGGAACGGAGAGCGCCGGCTCGACCACGGTGAACTCGACATTGAGCCCTTGGAAGATGATAGGGCTCGAGACTACGCAGTCCAGGCCCTGGCGGAAAAGCGCGAGGCCGGTTTCCCGGGCAAGCATCTCACCGAGCCTTGCCAGCGCGCTGCCCATGACCCGGCCGAAGCCATGGGCCTTTGCCCCGGTTATCATCCCGGCGAGTTCCCGCGCAGTCGGCCCCGACATGCTGTAGACAACGTCGCCAGCCAGGCAGCCTCCCACCCGAGCCGCAATATTGGTGCTTGCAGCGGGGAATGTCGTCCCCGCAAGTCCAAGCGGCCCAGGCTCAGGGCTGCTCCCGGAGACCTCTTCCAGAACGGTAAGAGCTGCCTGGACGAAGGGCTCCATATACTCCACCTTCAATCCGATCACGTCCTGACTGTCCGTGACCAACGTGCGACTGCTCATCTCGGCCTAGGTAACAGCAATTCCTGTACCAGGGGATGCCGAGTGCTAGGCGCCTGGCGCTCGGCGCCAGTGAGGTGGGCGAAGCCGCTTTCGAGCGGGCTAGTCGGGCGCCGCCGGCCTGGCCTGCGGCAAATCTCGCCAGTGGGTGAGGAAAAAGGGGACGCCCGAGCAGGCTGCCCGGGCGTCCAGAGAGCGGCAGCTAAGGAGACTACGATACGGTTTCTATGTAGTTCAGAGGTATGTCCTTGCCCAAGACCCTCAGGATCGGAGTCCCTCTGTCATAGTGGACGCTCTCGACCTTGCCGCTCAGCTTATCACCCGTTTCCGGGTCAGTCGCCTCCACTGTGCGTCCGATCAGGCTGAGGGCGGCGAAGGACGATTGGCTCCTGACGAACACCTCCAGGTTCTGGTTCATCTCCTGCATCTGTTCCAACGCAGAGAACTGCGCGAGTTGCGCTATGAACTCCTTGTCCTCGACAGTGCGCAGAGGATCCTGGTTTCTCAGCTGCGTTATAAGCAGCATCAGGAAGCTATCACGTCCGAGCTGGTTCACTGGCACAGCCTCTGGGGCTGGCGGGCTATCCGCGCTTACCGCGTTAGTTATCATGCTCGTTCCTCCTATGCGAGGTAGTCGAACCGGCTGCTCGCAAGCAGCCGGACGGGATTCGTCGGTTCCGGCGCCAACTCCGGCCCCGGATAAGAAGGCGCGTGCCAGGCGCCTCTGCCGCGGCCTTCCGCGGGCCAGCCGTTCGCGCCGGCATGGGGATTCCAACTCTGGTCGGAGCTTCCCCCGACGGACACGTTTATCGAATCGACCTTGACGCCGGCATCACCAAGCGCTTGCTTGAGGCCGGCCAGGTCCGACTCCAGGACCTGCTTTGCCGATTCGGTGCTGGTCTGGATCGCCGCAGTCACCGCACCGTTGGCCGCTGTTACAGTCATATGCACCGTCCCAAGGTGGGGCGGTTCGAGCCGTAGAGCTACATTGCCGCCGCCTTCGAACAGGTGAACCTTCGCGGCCCTTACGATCTGGTTGATCACCTTTGCCGCGAGGACACCCTCCGGCGGCAGGCGGCCATTCGACCCGGCAGCGGCCTCCGCTGCCCTAGCGCCGGGCAGACCGGCCTCCGGCAGCGGGATGAACTGCAGCCCGCGGTCTGGGCTTGCGTCCGGAGCCTCACGACGCGTCTCCGGCTGCTGCACCCGCTCGAACCCGGCTGCCCAGCCTTCCGGCAGGTCGCCGCCCAGCCGTCCGCCATCCGGTCGAACGCTCGGAACCGGATCGACCGGCGACGCCTCGCCATCTGGCAGCAGCTGCCTCGGAACCGCCTCGTGCCTCTCGGCCTCCGGCTGTACCCGGTTTGCCGCCTGCTGCGGAGCAGGCTGGAGCGTGCCGTCGGCAGCACGCGCCGCGTCCTGCGGTCGAACGCTCGGAGTCGGACTCGCGGATGAAGCTCCCGTGTCCGCCTCAGGCCGAGGGGCATTGGGATGCTTCTCTGATGTCCCACCAAGAAGCAGGTCATCCAGGCCGTGCCTGCGTACCGCGCTGAGAGCCTCCAGACGCAGGTCGGGCTGCCAGACACCGGCGTTCCGGTCTGCCTGTGTCGCCGTGGAAGCCTCGTACGGGGCTTTCTGGTCCGGCCCTCCGGCCGCCTTGGCACCCAAGGGCGGAGCGATCTCCGCCGAGGCTACCTCAGGCGTCTCCTCATTCGGCTGCGCCCGAGGATCCCCGCGAGTCGCCGGCACGACCGGCAGCAGCGCCTTCATCGGCTCTAGAAGCTCCGCCTCTGCCTCCGCCATCGACATCACCGGAACGCTCTGCGCCCCAGGCCGCAGTGTACCCGCCACCTGGGATTCCGACCCCGCGGTTTCACGTTCCGCGGGCGAAGGTAGCGCCGGCTCGCGGCCAGGTCCCTCGACCGGAACCCTGGGCGCCTCAAGCCACCCCGTAACGGCCACCCGCGACGCTTCCGTTCCAGCAAGCAGAGGAGCGCTGCTTGTTCCTGTCAGCGGATCCTCAGCAGCCGCCATAGACCCCAACAGGCACTGACCCTGAGCAGAGGTTTCGGCTGCGGCGCCTCTCGCCTTCGCCTTCTCTGAAATCTGCTCCGCGCGCACCTGTTGTCCAGCCCTTACTGCTACTGCGTCGCCCTCAGAATCGGCATGCATCCCGCCGAGGAGGACGTTCCCGAACTCCCGGAACGGGATGTCTGCCGCGCCTTCGCCTTCCGTGGCCCGCCCGGGACACGCATTCGTCGGCGGCCCGAGGCCGACCACGTCCAGCAGTAAGCTCGCTGTTTCCAATCTCAGTCTCACCTCCCTTCGTCCCGAAGTCCGAATGCATCGAACCTCGTCCTAGTAGTTCTCGATGTTGCTCATCACATCATCGACGTAGCGCTGAGTTTCGGCATAGGGCGGGATGCCTCCGTAACGGATAACGCCGGCCGGCCCCGCATTGTAAGCTGCGAGTGCCAGGTCAAGGCGCCCAAACCGGTCCAAGAGCTGCCTGAGATATCGGACGCCGCCCTCGATGTTCTGCTCGGGATCGGTCGGGTCCACGCCGAGCGCCTGCGCGGTCCCAGGCATGAGCTGCATCAGCCCCTGCGCACCGACCCTGGACACCGCGCCCTGTCGGAATCCCGATTCCACGTGGATCACCGACTTGATGACAGCCGGAGGGATGCTGTACTTCTCGGACGCTGCGGCAATGACCGGATCGAGCTCCTCGGGGCAGGGTGTCGGGGGCCGGCTCCGCACGCGCCGCAGAACGCTGCCGAACTCCCACTCGAACCTCGATGCTGCTTCCGCAGGATCGACGAACCGCCGCCTTATCTCCTCGATTCGTGCCTTCACGGCTTGAACGTGCTCCAGGTTCATCTTCTCCCTCCAGTTCCGAAAGCGTAGAGCCCTGATCTCAGCATGATCGCCGCCAATCCAGGGGTGAGGCACCGGGTGTCAGCCGTCTCACCTCCAGGCCAGACAGCGGACGGTTCCGGCCGGGGTGATGCGGGATCACTGCTCCCAAAGATCGGCGTGCGCCTCACTCCCCGTTGCCCCGCGCCTCGTTCGTGTAACGGATGCATGCCAGGTCGTCCAGGAAGTTCTGTTCCTGACGCTCGGTCTCACGGCGGTGCTGGACGACCTTCTGCTCCCGCAGGCGCTCCAGCACCTTGCGTTCCCTGGCCGCCTCGATGACTTCGTCCGTCTTGCGCTCCTTCCTGTCCTTGATCCGCCGCACATTCGCCTGCTGGGCCGAAACCTGCTTCCCGAGCTGCTGCAGATAGCTGTGGGCGCGCCTTATGTCCTCCGGATCGCCGCCAGCCAGATGCTCCCTCATCTGCTGGCGGAAGGTATCCCGTGCCTGGACCAGCTCGGCAAGTCGTGACGACTCGCGCTCGAGCTCCCCCTGTATCGCCGCAAGCTCGGTGAGCAGGGCATCTTCGATAGTCCGCCGGTAATCCAGCACGCGCTGCAGGTTGAACCGGAACTTCCTCATCTCTCAGCCTTGAAAAGCCCTCGCAGCCGGGCCGTCGTCTCCGCATAGGGGGCCTTCTCGGAAACGCCCTGCATGAGAAACGGGTTGACCGCGTCGATGTGGGCTTTTGCATAGTCGATCTTCGGGTTGCTGCCATCGACGTAGGCGCCGATGTTGATAAGGTCCTCCGCGGAGCGGTAGGTGGCAAGAACGTCCCTCAACGCCGCGGCGGCTTCTCTATGCTCGGGCGTCGTCACATCGGGCATCAGGCGGCTCACGCTGGCAAGAACGTCCACCGCCGGGTAATGGTTCCGCTGAGCCAGTTCCCGCGAAAGCACGATGTGACCGTCCAGAATGCTGCGCACCGTGTCGGCCACCGGCTCGTTCATGTCGTCGCCTTCGACCAGAACTGTATATAAGCCGGTGATCGAACCGGTTTGCGCAGTGCCGGAGCGCTCGAGCAGTTTCGGCAGCAACGCGAAGACCGACGGCGTGTAGCCCCTGGTCGTAGGCGGTTCGCCGACGGCCAGGCCGATCTCCCGCTGCGCCCAGGCCACTCGGGTCACGGAGTCCATCATCAGCATCACGTCTTTGCCCTGGTCCCGGAAGTACTCCGCTATGGTCGTCGCCACCATCGCGCCTTTCAAGCGAACGACCGACATCTGATCCGATGTAGCCGCGACCACGACGGACCGGGCCAGGCCCTCCGGCCCCAGGTCTTTCTCCAGGAACTCCCTCACCTCGCGCCCGCGCTCGCCGACAAGCGCGATGACGTTGACATCGGCCTCCGTGTTGCGAGCGATCATGCCAAGGAGCGTGCTCTTCCCCACCCCACTGCCCGAGAAGATGCCGATGCGCTGGCCTCTCCCGCATGTGACGACCGAGTCAACGGCTCTGACACCAAAGGCCAGCGGTTCGGAGATCCGCTGGCGTTCCAGGGGCGGAGGTGGAGTCCGGGAGACCAGCAGCTCTGCCTCCGGCTCAATGGGTCCAAGGCCGTCTATTGGCCTTCCCAGACCGTCCAAGATACGGCCAAGCAGTCCCGGCCCGACCGGCACGCGAAGAGACGCATTCGTGCCCACGACATCGCTGCCCGGCGCAATCTCCTCCATCTCGCCAAGCGGCATCAACAGCACGTGGCTCTCCCGGAAACCGACCACTTCGGCCAGAATCGGCGGCCCGCTCCGCTTGTAGTGGATCTCACAAACCTCGCCCAGATGCGCCGCCGGGCCTTTTGACTCAGCCACGACCCCGGCGACCTGAGACACCTTGCCGTTCAGCCGCATCGTGTTCAGTCGGCCCACGACCTGCGCATACCTCTCAAGACTCGGCGGGGATTTCAGGCCTGCCAGGGTCTGCAACCTCCAACAACGCTCGTTCTACCTCAGAAAGCTGCGTCTCGATCCGCGCGTCCAGGTGGCCGTTCCCGCATTCGATCAGGCAGCCGCCCTTGTCCACACGGCGGTCATCGAGTATCTCCACGTCCCGTACTCCGTCGCAGGAGCTACGGATATCCTCCTTGCGCTCCCGGACGACCTCGTAGTCCTCGGGGTTCACACGTATTTTCAGTTCCTGCCGGTCACGGAGCTGCCGCAGGCCGGCCTTCACGGTCTCCAGCGTCACACCGTCGTTCTCATCAATGTGCCGCCTGACGATTTTGCGCGCGATCTCGATGGCAAGCCTCAGAAGCTCTGGCTCGATGGATGTCCAGAACTGCTCGATGCGGCGCTCGGTGTCGTCCTTGATCTCAGCCAGTTGATCGCGCAGCGCTTGCCGCTCGGCCTCAATCTGGGCCAGGCCCGCCTGGTAGCCTTCCTGCTGCGCGGCCAGTCGGATTGACTCGGCCTCATCCTGAGCCGACGCGATGAGCGTCTCTGCCTCCTGTCTCGCCTCGGAGATTATCGAGTTCGCCGTGTCCTCGGGCGACGCACTCTTGCGCTTGGAGGAGCGGCGCGACCGCCCGTCTCCCCGCCGCGGATCAACGAGATACTCCTCGCCCTCACCACTGTCACGCAGCAGCCTTGACTTGATCACCCTGCTCAACCGCCTCACCCTCCTGCTGCTCTTCTTCCGACTTCAGTACTGCCTCGCCGCTTGCTATCAAGCGCCTGGCAGCCGACACGATCCTCTGCTGAGCCGCCTCCACATCCTGTTCCCTGACCGACCCAAGCAGTTCCAGGTCCTCCTTGAGCATCTCAGCTGCGCGTTCGGAGATGTTCCTGAAAACCAGATCCTTGATTGTGTCGTCCGCGCCCTTGAGCGCGAGGCGGAGGTCTTCCTGGTCCACTTCGCGCAGCACCACCTGCACCGTGCGGTCCTCCAGCCTGGGCAGGTCCTCGAATATGAAGATCATCTTCCTGACCTGCTCGCCCATTGCTGCGTCCTGGCTGCCGAGCGCATCAAGAATGGTCCGCTCGGCCGATCGAGACGCGTTATTCAGTATCTCGACCAGGGTCTTAGGGCCTGCGGAGACAACCACCTGTTCGCTCGCCGATGTGAGTCTCGCATGCAGTGCCTCTTCGATTGCCGAAAGAACGGTCGGCTCGATCTCGTCCATGGTGCAGATGCGATGAGCCACGTCCGGCTGCATCTCCCCCGCTAGTTCCGAGAGAACCGCTCCGGCTTTCTCAGGAGGTAGATAGGTCAGCACAAGCGCGGCTACCTGTGGATGCTCGCGGCCGAGCACTCGAGCCAACTCGCTCGAATCCAGGTCCCACAGGGACTCGAAAGGCCGGCCGTACTCCAGTGCGCCGGCGCGGTCGAGAAGCTCGCTCGCCCTCTCCTGTCCAACTACCTGCTCCAGAACCTGTGCCGCGAAGTCCTTTCCTGCCGGGCTGCCGCTGCCCAGACTGGTCCGGATTCCCTCGAACTCCGCCACTACCGCCTTGGTCAGCTCGGGATCGACGTCCCGCATCTTGATTATCTGCGCCGACAGCCGCTCGACTTCCGGCTCGGAGAGGTACTTGAACACCTGCGCGGCGGCGCGTGTTCCAAGCGCCACAATCAGAATTGCTGCTTTCTCCAGTCCAGTCAGTTGCTTAGGGTCTTTGATCGCCATCAATGCTCCCCTAACTCTCGGACATCCACTTGCGAAGCGCCTGAGCTACCTCCTGAGCCTGCGGCTGGCCGAGGTTGGCTGCCGCTCCACTGCCTCCGTTGCCTCCGGGGACCGGCTCCGGGGCCGCATCGTACGTGTTCAGCAGGGTCGGTTGCCCCGCCGATACCTGCTGTACCGTCGGCTCCGGCACCTGAACCTTGATCCCCTTCAGCAAACCCCGGAGGAAGAACAAGAACCCGAAGAAGAGCAGCACCCCGGCCACGCTCTTCCCAATGCTCAGGTAACTGGATCGGGAAGCGTAGGCCTGCATCTCTTTGTCTTCCTTCTTGGCGGCGGTGTCGTCGAAGGCGACGCTCTCGACCGTGACCTTATCGCCCCGCTGTGGCTCTATGCCGGCGGCGGTCGCGACGGCATTCTGTATGGAAGCGACTCTAGATGGCTCGACCTTGCCGTCAACCATGACAGCCACGTTCATCTTCTCGACCTGACCCGGAGCGGTAATGGTATGCTCGGTCACCTTTGAGATGTCGTACTTCGTGTTCGACTCGACGCGTTGATAACCACCCTTCTCGGTCGGCCCGGTCGCAACCGTCCTCGCACCCGGACGGATGTTGCCTCGGACGCCAACTACACCGCCGACCGTGCCCGGCCCGCTGCCGTTGTAACTTTCCTCGACCCGCATCTCACTCAGGACGACACCCTTGTTTGTCTCGACGGGCTGGAACCGCTCGCTGTTCGTCTCCTTGCGGTCGAAGTTGATCTTGGCGCTGGCACGGACTATAGCCTTGTTCGCCCCGAGGACGCGCTCGAGCATGGACTGGATGTCCTGCTCGACCACGCGCTCGTAGTCCCTCTTCAGCTTGAGCTGGGATGTGGTCATGCGGGGATCGACGCCGGTCGGATCGTCGCTCGCGTCCGAAAGCATGTTGCCGTTTGTGTCGACAACAGTAACGCGATTCGGTTTGAGCCCCTCGACAGCCGACGACACAAGATGCACGACGCCGGCAACATGATCGCCGTTCAGCTTGCCTCCGGTTCTGAGCTTCACGACCACGGAAGCTGATGGTTCCTTCTGCTCATCGGAGAAGACGCTTTCCTCTGGCAGTGCTATGTGCACGCGGGACTGGACGACGTTGTCTATCTGGTTGATGCTGCGGCTCAGCTCGCCCTGCAGCGCCCTCACGTAGTTCATGCGCTGGGCGAACTCGGTCATACCAAGGCTGCTCTTGTCGAAGAGCTCGAAGCCGACGTTCCCGTTCTCAGGCAGGCCCTGGCTTGCAAGCTGCATCCGCGTCTCGTAGACCTTGCTCTCGGGGACCTTGACCGCCGAGCCTTCGATCTGGTACGGCACCTTGGTCTCCTGGAGCTTCGCGACGATCGCGCCCGCGTCCTCAGCCTGCAGGCCCGAGAAGAGAATGGCCATCCGCGGCCTCGTGGCGACGACGCAAACGGCCAGCAGCAGCACCACGCTCGTGGCAATGAAGATCGCCGTGACAAACCGCTGAGTGCCGGTCAGTGTACTCCAGAACCTGGCGACCGCCTGCAGCGGCCCTAGTTTCCTCAACTGTTCCATCTACACACTCCGCTCCATCCGACTCTACAACTGTTCGGTGGAACCCGACGGCGCCCCGCCGCCTACACCTGCATCCGCATGATCTCCTGGTAAGCTTCTATGATCTTGTTTCTGACCTGAATGGTGAACTGGAGGGCTGTGCTCGCCTTCTGCATGGCTATCATGGCCTGGTGGACTTCCACGGCATCGCCGGCGGCCAGCCTGTTCGCAAGCTGGTCTGCCTCCACTTGAAGCTCGTTGACGCTCGAGATAGCGTTCTTGATGGTAGCGCCGAAGCTATCCCCCGACTTAGGCTGGTCTGTGTCCTCGATCGCCACTCGGTTCAGTTCCGGGGCGTACTGCCTGCCTATGCTCTCGATCCTCATATTGTCTCAGCCGCCTTCCTACGCTCTCCCGATCTCGAGCGCCTTGTTCACCATGGCTCGCGCCGCGTTGATCGCCTGAACATTGGCCTCGTAAGCTCGGGTTGCGGTGATCATGTCCACCATCTCCTCGACCACGTTCACGTTCGGCATGGCCACCATACCGTCCGGCCCGGCGTCGGGATGGGTGGGATCGTAGATCCTTTTCGGCGGGTCCGGACTGTCAAGAACACCGTCAACCCCTACTCCGCCGTTCCCAGCCTCGTACCCGCCGGCATGGGCCTTGAAGACCACTTCCTGCCTCCGGTAAGGCCCTCCCTCGTCGGTGCGGGTCGTGCTGGCGTTGGCGATGTTGTTAGCGATGGCGTCGAGCCTGACGCGCTGGGCGAAAAGCCCCGATGCGCTAATATCTACTGAGGAGAAACTACTCAACCCTAACGCCTCCCTTCGGTTATGGCTGTGCGGACCATGATGTTCTTGAGGTTCAAGAGCTGCACGAGCGCCTCATACCGCAGCGTGTTCTTGGTGAGTTCGGCCATCTCCCTGTCCATCGAGACGTTGTTGCCGTCCGGCCGCGCGGGCGCCGAATAGTCCGGCTGAATGTCCGGCTCAACGCCGTTCAGGCGGCCTGCCGCCTGTTCCTCGTCTCCGGATGCCAGGGCTTCTCTGAGCTTCTCTTCGAAGCGAACTTCGGAGCGCGTGAAACCTGGAGTCTCGACGTTCGCAACGTTGTCCGCAATGACGCGATGCCTGAGGCCGGCGCCGTCCAAGGACTTGGCCAGCGCCAGCGTTGTCAAGTCTGAGAAGAAGTCTCCTTCGATCTTGCTCCACCTCCTTGCGTCAGCCGGCGGCATCCTTACAGCAATTCGCGTGCCAGCGTCGGCCGCTGGCCAAAAGAGGGAACGGTCCCGAAAGAGGCGAAGAAGGAAGTGCCGTGGGAGTCGGGAGGAGCGCGCCCCTGTCCTCCCAACTCTCGACCCTCAACCGAGCAACATCGGAGCATTCACATAGGTGCCTATCGATGAGTGACATCGCAGATCGGGTCGGCGGCCGGTTCGAGTGGATGTCAGGCGAGGAACTTGCGAGCTTCCAGTCGGAAGCGCTGAGGCAGACGATCGGCCGAGCCGCGAAGTCCGCCTACTATGGAGCTAGGTTCAAACAGATCGGGCTCGATCCCGCCGACATCAGGACTCGCGAGGACATCACCAGGCTGCCATTCACGACTAAGGAAGACCTCCGACTCAGCTATCCGACAGGGATGCTTGCTGTCGAGCCGGAGAAGGTCATCCGGATGCACACTTCCAGCGGCACGACAGGCAAGCCCACAGCCATCTTCCACGCGCGCGAGGACGTGGACTGCTGGGCGGAGTTGATGGCTAGATGCCTTGCTATGGTGGGCGCGACATCGCAGGACGTCTTCCAGAACATGACCGGCTACGGCCTCTTCACCGGCGGCCTCGGACTGCATTATGGCGCCGAGCGGTTGGGGATGTGGGTCATCCCCGCTGGCGCTGGCAACACCGCGCGCCACATACTGCTCATCCGCGACTTCCACGTCACAGTCATCCATGCGACGCCGAGCTACGCAATGCACGTGGCCGAGAGGATGATCCAAGACGGAGACGATCCCAGGAGCCTGGGGATCAAGATAGCCGCGCTCGGCGCGGAACCGTACACCGAGGAAATGCGCCTCAAGCTGCAGGACCTCTATGGCTTCAAAGCGTACAACAGCTACGGTCTGAGCGAGATGAACGGGCCGGGTGTTGCGTTCGAGTGCCAATGTCAGGACGGGATGCACGTCTGGGAGGACGCCTATCTCGTGGAGATTGTTGACCCGGACACGCTCGAGCCTGCAAGGGAGGGCGAGGTCGGCGAGCTTGTCATGACAACGCTCCGCCGCGCAGCTATGCCGATCATCCGCTGCCGCACCCGCGACCTGACCCGCATCATCCCCGGGGAGTGCGAGTGCGGCAGGAAGCACATGCGCCTTGCGAGAATAGTCGGCAGGTCAGACGATATGCTCATCGTCCGCGGCGTCAACGTCTTCCCGAGCGAGATCGAAGAGGTGATCATGCGCCACAGGTGGATCGGCGGCAACTGCGTCATCCACCTGACGACGAGAGAGGCGCTCGACCAGATGACCGTCAGGGTCGAGATCAACAAGAACGCCTTCGATGGCTCCATCGAGACGCTGAGGCGCTTGCGGGCGGGGCTGCAGCACGAGCTGAGAGACCAGATTGGCTTCTCTGCCGACCTCGAGGTGCTCGAGCCTGGCAGCCTTCCCGCAAGCGAAGGCAAGGCGAGGAGGGTCATCGACGAAAGGGAGCAGGTGAGGTCTGCGTGTACAACGAGGTAAGGGTATTCGTAGAGAACAAGCCCGGCAAGCTGTCGCGGGTGTCCGAGCTGCTTGGGCAGGCCGGGATAGACATCCTAATGCTGGATGTGGCCGACGAAGGTCAGTTCGGCGTGTTCAGAATCCTCACCGCAGAACCGGACCGGACGAAGGATGTACTCGCCGATGCGGGCATGACTGTCGCCTTCAACAAGGTAGCTTGCATCGAGATCGACGACCAGCCCGGCGGCCTAGTCAGACTCGCGAAAGCGCTGGAAGCGGCGAAGCTGAACGTGACCGACGCCTACGGCTGCATCCTGGAGCGCGGCAAGCGCGCTGTCTTCGTGGTCAAGGGGGACAATCTCGACGCGATAGAGGCAGCGGCAAGGGAAGCCGGACTGAAGCCGCTCGACAGGCTCGGCTGACACGGGACAACCCCGTGCGGCGCGCATACCCCTAGCGATCAGCTCGTCAGTTCCTCCACAGCCAGCTTCACGGCTTCGATCATATCCGGCGGCTCTTCATCCGCTTCGAGCCAGGCGGCCAGACGGCCGCTTTCGACTTCCAGGACGTAGGTATGATAGCCCCGCTGGAACACGATGTTGTAGTCCTCGCCGCCGTGCAGCTCATCGACCGAGACGATGAACGTCTGTGAGTCGAACCCGCGCACCAGATGGCCGAACCGGTCTTTTGCCGCCTGGATGTCAACAGCCCTCATGGCGTCGGCTCCCTCCGTTCCTAAGACTTGGTTGCCGAATCCTGTATATCACTTAGACGTCCGGCCAATGCCGAGGTTCCAACAAGGCGTGTCGTCACGGGTTCACAGGCACTGCGGCCGGAAGCCCGGATGTCGCCGCCGGGGCAGGTTGAGTATGGCAGAAGTTACAGTCGCTTGAGACCTCCGTTCCCCGGCCTGAGCCTGTGGCTTGCAGCACACCGTGGCACCTGAAGCAGCCGGTATGGGTCCGCCAGTTCGGATAGGTACCGGGTTCCTCGGGCGGACTGCCCGGCGTGCGTATCCCCGGCCAGACCCTCATATGAGGGAAGACGGAGCCATCGTAGACCTCCGCGATAGCCCGAACGGACCGCCTGATGTCACCGAGACGGGACCAGTATACGTCGGGAAGCCCGCGCTGGTAGTAGCGCTGGATCTGGCGTATGCGGTTGATGGTCCCGCGCTTTTCTGCCTCAGTCGGGACGCCTCTGATCTCCCCGACGGCCTCCATTGCCAGCTTCTTGATGAAGGGCAGTGTAGGATCGACACGCTGGCGCGTGATCGCGTCGTCCAGGAGAACTTCGAACGGCTCGAAGTCATGTGCCGCGCGGTTATGGCAGTCGATGCAGTCCATGAACCGCACCTGCTGTCTCTTGCGGATACTGCCCAGCTTGTCTTTGTAGTCGGGGTTGACGAACTCCTGGGCGCTGCCGTCTGGCCGGCGCACGCTGACCCAGGCGATCTCGGAAAGGTTGGGGACGGCGGGGAGGTAGTAAATCCGGCTGACGATGTGGCTGTGAATGCCGGAGCCGGGGACGCCACCGCTGCCGACGCGCATGAGCATGGTCGTGACCTTACGTGTGTTGTCGCGGTCCTGGTCGTAGGTGATGGTTGTATGGAGCGTGCTGCCGTAGAAAGCCTGCGGCGTGTGGCAGTGCTCGCAGGTGTCCCGGCTCGGGCGCAGCGCCCTGACAGGCGTCTTGAGCGGCCGGTCGTAGTCGCCGATAGTGTAATGCCATATCTGGGGTATGCCCGAGAGCTTCGAGCGGACGAACCAAGGAGCTCCAGGGCCGATGTGGCACTCGATGCAGGCGACGCTTGCATGAGAAGAACGCCTGTAGGCCGTGTACTCGGGGATCATCACCCTGTGGCAGACCTTGCCGCAGAAGGTCGTCGTGTCCATGTACTCGACGCCTTTGTACGTGACGACGGTCATCACAACCAAGACAAGCACACTTGCAGCCGCGAAGAAGGTCGCTATGCGACGTTGGTAGGGATCGCACAGGTCGATCACTGGATACTCGGGGCCGCCGCGTGCTATCCGCCGCCGCTCAAGCCACGAATCGAGCGGCACAAGCAACAGGCCGATCACAAGGATCGCGGGCAGGATCAGATAGGCGATAATCCCCAGATACGGGTTCGCCAGGCCTGCCACGATATCGAGCAGAATGAAGAAGGCAAGCAGCCCCACGCTTAAGAAAACGAGGAACGCCCCGAGGAGCCTCAGCGGCCTCATCCGGAACCATTGGAAGACGGTGTTCACGGCAGCTTCTCCGAGCAGGGCACAAGGCCTGCCCTTCCGGGCTTCAGTAGCGTATACGGATCAGTTTTACCTGACGTTTCTTAACCTTCGGCGGGCGAGCCGGGTTTTCCTGCCTGGGCTGCGCTCCGGGGCACAAGCCGTGCTATACTGTAAGCGGAGATTGTGACGGCATAGTGAACGACAGGCTGGCCGGCAGACTCAAGGATAGGGCATGCGGGATCGGGTTCGATGCTGTCGGGCTCACTTCGGCTGCGCCGCTGGACCTCGCGGAGCGCGCGCTAAGGGAAGCGGTCGAATCGGGCAGGCTTCGAGACTACGGCTTCGCCCGCAGACCGGCGGGATGCTTCACGCGGCCTGACTTGGCGCTGCCCGGGGCGAAGACCATCGTGGCCGTGGCCATATCGTATCTGGCCGCCGAGCCTGAAGGACGCCGGGAAGGTGTGCTTGGGCGCGTGGCTCGGTTCGCGCGAGGCCGCGATTACCATGTGGTGCTTGAGGAGCGGCTCCGCGAGCTCGGGAAATGGCTTTCGGCGGAGGCGGGCGGCGCGAGTTACCGCATCTGTGCCGACACCGGCCCGATGATCGACCGCGCTGCGGCCTGGCGCGCCGGCATTGGCTCTTACGGCAAGAACACCTGCATCATCACGCGGGAGTCCGGTTCGTGGGTCGTCCTCGGCGAGCTCGTGACCGATGTGGAACTGACGCCCGACCAGCCGAAGCCCATCGAGGAATGCGGCGACTGCTCGATCTGCCTCTCCGCGTGCCCATCGAAAGCCATTCTGCGCCCATTCGTCATCGATCGGACCAGGTGCATCTCGCATCTCACTCAGATGAGAGGTTTCAGCCCTCTCGATCTGCGGCCGCTCATCGGCGATAGGATCTACGGCTGCGACACCTGCCAGGAAGTCTGCCCAAAGAACGATGGGGCGCGACCGGGAGCATTCCCCATGGACGTGGGTCTCGGCGGGCAGCCCGATCTGATCCCCCTGCTCAACATCGGGGTGCACGACTTCGACCGGCTGATCGGGCCTACGGCGATGGGCTGGATCGGGCGGAGGAACTTTCGCCGAAACGTCGCCGTTGCGCTGGGCAACATCGGCGATCCGTCCGCCGTCCGCGCGCTCGGAGAGGCACTCGATGACCCGGAGCCCGTCATCCGCGCGCATGCCGGCTGGGCGCTCGGGCAGACCGGCGGACCCCGGGCGCGCAGGGCTCTCGAACGAGTTCTTGAGCGGGAGGGGCACGACCGGGTGTCAAAAGAGCTCCGATCCGCGCTCGCTCGGCTTTAGTCCACTTGACAGCGCTCGGGCTGAGACCGCAAGATATAGTAGGCAGCCAGGCATACTTTGAAGGGACGCTGCGGCCTTACGGCCGCACCGGATTGGGTGCAGCGCCGATGTGCGATGGTGGCAGCTCTAGCGGAACGGGATCGAGAGCCGGGGAGGCGGCGCCTTACCCCTCGCCGGGCGTGCCATCATTCCGCCTGCCACCCGGAGCTAGCACCCGTGGTCTGCTCGTCATAGACCCAAAGCACACCGTTGCGTTCACCGACCCCAATATCTTCGATCTTCTGTCCGTCCCGCCGGCCGAGCTGGTGGGCAGGGACATCCGTCAGGTAACACGGGAGACTCTGAAACACCGGTTCCACGACCCGGATGCCTTCGAGGCGTCCTGCGAGCGGCTGACGGCCCACCCGTTGGAGACAGCCGAGGATGTCTTCGAGTTGGTCAGTCCGCAGCGCCGGATCCTGCACAGGTACAGCGCGCCGCTCGTAGACGAGCACGGGAAGTATCTCGGCAGGGCGGAAATCTACAGCGACATCACGGCCCGACGCGAGCTTGAGGCCGCGGTCCGCCGCGCTTACGCCGAACTGAAGGCAACCCAAGAGCAGCTTGTCCAGTCGGAGAAGCTCAGGGCGATCGGCGAGATCGCAAGCGGCGTGGCTCACGACTTCAACAACATCCTCGGTATAATCCTCGGGAACGTGCAGCTTCTTCTCCGCGCTCCTCAGGACGAGCGCGCTCGCAGCAAGCTCGAGGCCGCGGAACGGGCCGCAATCGACGGAATGGACACCGTCCGGCGGATTCAGGAATTCGCGAGAACTCGCCCGGAGGAGCCGATGGCCCCGCTCGACCTGTCCGCCTTGGCCTCCGAGGTCGTAGAGATGATGAGGCCGGCCTGGGAGGATGCCGTCCACGCCCAAGGCCGAAGTATAGAGATCAGGCCTGATCCTGCCGAAGATGCCTTTGTGATGGGCAGCGCGCCCGAAATCCGCGAGGTCCTGGCAAACGTCCTGCTGAACGCCATCCAGGCGATGCCCGAAGGGGGAAGGATCACCATAGCCACGGGGCGATCCGGGGAGATGAGCTGGATAAAGGTTATGGATACGGGCGTTGGGATGGCTGAGGACGTGCGGGCGCGCGTTTTCGATCCGTTCTTCAGCACGAAGGGCCCGTTAGGCACGGGTCTGGGCATGAGCGTAGCCTACGGCATAGTCAAGCGACACGGTGGCAGCATTGCCATCGAGAGCGAACCCGGAAGAGGCACAGTTATAACGATTTTCCTGCCTGCCGCGAGCGGGAGCGGTGAGGAGCGCGCTCCCCAACCCGAAGAGCGGATCGAGGCGATCCGTCCGGCGAAGATTCTCGTCGTAGACGATGAGGGCATGTTCGCGGATGTGTTCTCGGAAGTGCTGGAGGAATACGGGCACGCCGTGTGTGTAGCGAGAAGCGGCGCGGACGCCATCGAGCAGTTCGGAGAAGGTCGGTTCGACCTGGTGTTCACGGATCTCGGAATGCCCGAGATGTCCGGCTGGCAGGTGGCAAGAGCAATAAAGGACATGGAACCCAGCACACCGGTGGTGCTGCTCACCGGATGGGGCGCCGCGCTGGATGAGGACGAGCTAAGCCAGTCGCAGGTCGATATGGTGGTCGCGAAGCCGGTCAGCGCGGAGAAGCTCCCGTCAATCGTCGCTGAGGCTTTGGGGAGAAGGGATTGAGGATTAAGGAGCGAGGATCGATGGCTGAGTTGGTGGGCAAGCGGGTTCTGATAGTAGATGATGAGGAAGGAATAAGGACGGTCCTTGCCGACCTGTTCGAGAGCCTCGGGTTCGGGTGCCGGCTTGAGGGAGACGGCAGGAGCGGACTGAAAGCCGCTGCTGCGGAGGATCACGACCTCGCGATCCTCGACCTCAGCCTGCCCGGGTTCGACGGCATAGAGCTGCTGCGAGGCGTGAAAGAGGCCAGGCCCGAGCTGCCGGTCATCATCATCACCGGCTATGCCTCGATGGATACGGCGCTGCAGGCGTTGAAGCTCGGCGCCTACGACTACATCACCAAGCCGTTCAACCTGGACGATGTTCAGATGGTGGCCGAGCGCGCAATCGAGCGGCGGCGGCTGATCGATGAGAACAGGTATCTGAAGGACGAACTCTGGCGCCGGTTCGGCTTCGACAACGTGATCGGGCTCAGCCCCAAGGTGCAGAAAGCCTATGTCCTCGCCGCTAAGGTGGCGGACAGCAGCGCATCCGTGCTTATCCTCGGAGAGACCGGCACCGGCAAGGAGTACCTTGCCCGAGCCATTCACTACCAAAGCCCGCGGGCCGACGAACCGTTCGTGAAGGTTAGCTGCGCGGCGCTGCCAGAATCGCTGCTGGAGAGCGAGCTGTTCGGACACGAGAAAGGGGCGTTCACAGGGGCGATTGCGCGAAGAATCGGCCGGTTCGAGCTTGCCGACGGCGGCACCGTGTTCCTGGACGAGGTCGGCGACACTACGCCTACGACCCAGATCAAGCTCCTCAGAGTGCTGCAAGAGAAGCAGTTCGAGCGTCTGGGCGGAAATGACACCCTCTCCGTGGACGTCCGCATAATCGCGGCTACCAATCGCGACCTGAAACAGGCTATCGCCGACAAACACTTCCGCGAGGATCTCTACTATCGGTTGAACGTCGTGCCCATCTTCCTGCCCCCGCTCAGGGAACGGAAGGAAGACATTCCCGAACTGGTCCAGCACTTCATCCGTAAGTACTGCGACGAAACCGGCAAAGAGATCGACGGCATCTCGCCCGACGGTCTAGCTGCGCTGCAGCGCCACTCCTGGCCGGGGAACATCAGAGAGCTCGAGAACTGCATCGAACGCGCGGTAATCCTGTGCCAGGGAAAGACTATACTACCTCAGCACCTCCTCTTCGGCGACGGCGCCTCCCCGGCAGGGAGCGCCGCACCGTCACCACAGGCCGCCGAACCGAGAACACTTCGCGAAGCCGAGAAGGCGCACATAATGCGAATCCTCGACGAGTACCGAGGCAATCAGTCTCGGGCGGCTTCCATCCTCGGCATCGACCGCAAGACGCTCCGCAACAAGATCAGGGATTACGGGCTTGGCACGGAAATTGCTGGGTCCGGCCCTGACGATGGAGCAGAAGCAAACCGATAATCTCACCAGGTCTGCGAACGCGCCGGCTGGGCCGGAGAAGGCGGAAGCCCCGCGCCGATCTGCGGCAAAGGTTCACGAGTCCATCAACTCCGAGAAACTGGCGGCCGCGGGACGTCTCGCCGCATGGCTTGCCCACCAGATCAACAACCCTCTGGGGACCATTTCCGGCAGCGCGCAGCTTCTTGCCAGACGCCTGGAAAGGGACATTGGAGACCATGGCCAGCTCCAACCCTATCTGAGTTACCTGGAGACGGTCCAGAACCAGGTCGAGCGGTGCGTCCAGATCACGAGCGATCTCTTGGACTTCACGAGGCCGCACGACATCGATCTGAGAAGCGTAGACGTTATGCAGGCCGTCGGTGAGGCAGTTGACCTGGCGTACTATGGTCGGAGACAGGACAGCGTGGTCGTGAGGAAGCATCGGAACCACGATCTGCCGAAGGTGCGGACGGACAAGGACCTCCTGGTCCGCGTTCTCTACGAGGTCATAGCCAACGCGCTCTACGTGGCCGGGACGGATGGCATCCTGACTGTAGATGTGTCGGTGGCTTCGAGGTCTAAGGGCAGGTCAGACCTGTTACGGATAACGGTCCGAGACAACGGGCCGGGCATCCCGGAGGACGTCCTGCCAAGAGTATTCGACCCCTTCTTCTCGACCCGGGAAAAAGCGAGAGGCCTGGGGCTTACCACAAGTCTGGCGATCATGCGGCAGCTCGGGGGGTCGATCGAAGTGAGCGAGACCGGGCCTAGCGGGACTGTCATGGCGATCACACTTCCAACGAAGGGGCCGACGAGGTGAGCATGCCGCGCGTGCTGGTGGTTGACGACGAGGAAGGGCTTTGTCTTGTCCTCAAAGATACGCTGGAACTGGAGGGCTACGAGGTCGAGACGTGCCGGGACGCTGCCTCGGCACGGAAGAAGCTCGCCCAGTCCCGGTTCGACGCAGCCCTGGTGGACGTCTTCCTTTCCGACCAGCCAGCGGGTATCGAGCTTGGCAAGGAGATTCTGTCGAAGCTCCCGAGAACGAGCCTCGTGTTCATGACCGGATATGCCGAAGAGGCGGACATCCGGCAAGGGTTCGAGGCTGGAGCTTACGGATGTATAAGAAAGCCGTTCACGCTGGATGGTGTCATCCGCGTGGTCGGTATGGCGCTGGGAGAGGAGTCAGGAGCTAAGGGACAGTCGGTCAGCCCGACCCCTGAATCCTGAACCCTGACCCCTGCATTGCAGCATGGCACTCGGCGTAGGAATAGCACAAAGACAGACGGCCGGCATGGCGCCGGAGCACATCCTGGGCAAGGGAGTGCTTAAGATGAACCTGCAGGAGCTGCAGGAGTTCGTGCAGGCGGAGCTTGCGGAGAACCCGGCGCTCGTGCTGGAAGAGGAAAGAGCTTGCCCGGTCTGTGGTGCCGATCTCCTGGCGGGAGTCTGCCCGACGTGCGGCGCCAGAGCTGCCTCAGAGGTCGGTCCGCCGCAAGACGAGATCGACGAATGGCAGGACGGCTCATGGGTGACCCCGGAGGGTGCGGACGACATCCACTACGAACCATTCGCCAGAGTCGCTGCCCCATCCTCGCTGGAAGACCACCTCAAGCAGCAGATTCGAACCGTGTTCCACGACGGCGAAATTCCCGCAGCCGAGTTCATGGTCGGCTGCCTCGATGAAGACGGCTATCTCAGAGAGCCGCTTTTTGACATAGCGAAGCGGTTCGGCCGGAGCGTTCCCGAGTTGGAGGCGGTACTCGAACGCGTGCAGCGCCTGGACCCACCCGGGATAGCGGCACGAAGCCTGCAGGAGTGCTTGCTCGTCCAGCTCAGGCAGTTCGATGCCGATTGTGCGGATCGCCGGAATGCCGAGGCGCTCGTCACGAAGTGCTGGGACAGTGTATGCCGCATGAGGCTCGACGACGCTGCCCGACAGCTTGGGACATCGAGAGAGGCCCTCGAATCGGCCCTCCGCTTCATCCGCGATAGGCTCAACCCTCGTCCGACGAGTATGTTCCGCGATCCCTGGCAGGCATTGGCCCCTCGCAGGGAAGCCAGACTCGCCCCAGACGTTGTCATCCGGGAGACAGAGACGGGCTTTGCGGCCGAGGTCGTTGACCCGGTCTCCAACCGAATCGCGATGGACTCGCTCTACGCCAGCCTTTACGCCGAGATGTCGCGCAACAAGAATGCCTTGTCTGAAGAGGACCGGGAGAGAGTCAGGGAGTCTGTGATGAACGCGCGGTCCCTGATCGAAGCTTTGGAGTTCCGTCGGACAGCTCTCCGGAAGGTAGCGGAGGAGCTTCTTCGGTGCCAGGAGGGGTTTTTCACCAAAGGGCCGATGCACCTGAAGCCGATGACCAAGAAGCAGCTTGCGCAGAGGGTCGGGCTGCACGAATCGACCGTATGCCGCGCGACCAACAACAAGATGATGCGCCTGCCGACGGGAGAGGTGATCCCGCTTGAGGTGCTGTTCGACTCGGCGCTGCCAACCAAAGAGCTTGTGAAGCAACTTGCGGCCGAGCGACTGAACGGTCGGCCGCTTTCGGATAGCGAGATCGCGGAAAGGCTGCAGTCGGCTGGAATCCAGATCGCGAGGAGGACGGTCGCGAAGTACCGCGACCAGATGCGCGTTCTGGCGGCCGATTTCCGGCTCTAGCCGCGTGCATGGAGGACCGAACGTGTTTCGTCGTCAGAAAGAGTCAGAATCGACACCAGAGCAGTTCGCCAGCCAACTGCTGGAATGCAGAAAGAGAACCTTACCGCTCCTCGAGACTGTCGATGCTCTGCTGTACTTCCTCAAGGAGTTCTCGTTCGACATCACCGAGATCGACTCAGCAGGGTTCAAGAAGAGCCTGGATGAGTTCGGCAGCCTCGTGAAGTCGGATGAAAGCGGCAGCCAGGTGAGCCGTGGTCTGGCTCGCTGCAAGAAACTCGTACTCGACTTCGTCAGCCGGAAGCGCAGCTACATCAACCGGAGGGAGTCCGAGCTGAAGAGCACGATCGAGCTGCTCCGCGACGGCCTCATCGAGGTAATGCAGCACGACCGAGAGTTCAACGCCCAGATATACGAGAGCCAACTCCGAATGGAGAAGGTCGGGCAACTGGATGACATCATCAGGATCAAGGAAGGTATCAAGGCCGAGCTGGCCGAGGCCAAGGACGTCATCCGCAAGAAGCAGACGAGCGACGAGACCCGTGTACAGGCGCTGTCGAAGGAAGTGGACATACTGCGGTCAAGCCTCGAAGAGGTGCGGGACGCCTCGATGATCGATCCGGTGACCGGCGCTTATAACCGGCTTGGTTTTGAGTCACACGTCAGCAGGTACCTCGACGCAAACCGGATATCCGGAAGGCGGTTCTCGCTGCTGATGTGCGACATCGACGACTTCAAGCAGACCAACGACGTGTACGGACACACGGTGGGAGACCTGGTTCTCGAGCGCTTCGTCACGGAGTGTCGGGCAGCGATCCGGCAGGACGACGTCATCGCGCGCTACGGCGGAGACGAGTTCGTGGTTATGCTTCCAGGAGCGTCCCTCCGGAACGCTGTCAGGATCGCCCGGAACATCTGCAGAGCGCTCTCCGGCAGCCAGTATATTGTCGAAAGCCCCAAGGGGTCCTATCCGATACGGTTCACGATCAGCATCGGCGTGACCGAGGCACGAGAGAGCGACACAGCCCAGTCGCTCGTCGAGCGCGCGGACGGAGCGCTCTACACGGCGAAACACACGGGCAAGAACCGGGCGGCAAGCGAAAGGGACATCAAGAACGCGCCAAAAGCGCCAAAAGACGCGCAGAGGGACCCGGTGAGATAGAGGCCGCAGAGCCGCCGACCAGCGCCCAAATCCTGTTCCCAGGAAAGAGGTTACACACGGTGAGCACCACCTGATCTCCGACGGACTGGGGTCTGCGACCCTGCGTCGTGCGCTGGAAGACTTCACAAACCACGGGAGCCCCCTCACCACGCCTGAGCCGCTGCGCCCCAGCGTTTCCTCCCACACGCCCACAGGGTAACCAGTACAATGGAGACTTTGTCCTGTAGGTGCCCAAATGAGGGGGTTCAGTCTTGGAAAGATAGCCGGCTTCCAGATCAGCATTGACTGGAGCTGGCTGATAATCTTCGTCCTGGTGACCTGGAGCCTGGCTGCCACGTACTTCCCGCGCACTGCGCCGCATCTTGGCGCCGCCGCCTACTGGGCCATGGGCGTCATCGCTGCGATCCTGTTCTTTGCGGCTGTCGTCGCACACGAGCTGATGCACAGTGTCGTCGCAAAGCGCTACGGGATCGATATCAAGGGCATTACCCTCTTTATCTTCGGGGGTATGTCGCAAACGGCGGAGGAGCCGCAGACGCCCGGCGTGGAGTTCGCCATGGCCATAGTCGGCCCTGCTGCCAGCCTCGCGATCTCAGGCGTATTCTACGCCGTCACCTACGCCGCTACGGCGGCACACTGGCCCGCCGCGGTAGTCGCAGTCGTCAGTTACATCGCCTGGATCAACCTGGTCCTCGGCGCGTTCAACCTGGTACCGGGATTCCCCCTGGACGGCGGGCGCGTCCTGCGCTCTATACTGTGGTCCTCGACGAAGAACCTCGAGGCCGCCACCCGTTATGCGTCCTACGTCGGCCAGGGGTTCGGTTACCTGCTTATGGCCTTCGGCTTCTACGCGCTGGTCCAGGGGGCGGCCGTGGGCAGGCTGCCCATCAGCGGGATCTGGCTTGGCTTCATCGGCTGGTTCCTTGCTGGAATGGCAAGAACCGGCTATGAGCAGGTCTTGCTCAGGCAGGCGCTCTCCGGTGTCGCGGTCGAGCGTGTCATGACCGTGGACGTGCCGACAGTCGCACCGGATGTTACCGTAGACGACTTCGTGCGCGACTACCTTATGCGGCACGAGTACGCGTGCTACCCGGTCCTGGAAGACGACAGCGTAAAGGGGATCGTGAGCATCGACGAGGTCCGCTCGGTGCCGCAAGACCAGTGGGCGCGGACAACGGTCGCTGAGATCAGCCAGCCCGTCGAGGACAGCCTGAGAATCAGCAAGGATGCTGATGCCTGGGATGCTCTCTTGAAGCTCGCAACCGACGACACCCGTCGGCTGCTGGTGATGCACGATAGCTCGCTCGACGGGACCGTCAGCCAGGAGAATATCCTCCGGCTGGTCAGGACGAAGATGCGGCTGGGAATATGAGCTGCTTGCGGCAGTCTGCGACTCGTGATGGGGGCAGCCCTACGCCGCCTGCTCCTGGCCGTATTCGTCGAGCGCACCGGACGAGAGAGCTTTGATCAGAGCCTCGACCACATCGGCCGAGTAGTGCGTTCCCGTGCAGCGCCGCAGCTCGGCAATGGCCTCTTCGGTCGTCATCTTGGACCTGAACGACCGGTCGTTCGTCATTGCTTCAAACGCATCGGCCACGGCGATTATGCGCGCCAGGAGCGGTATCGCCTCTCCCTGCAGGCCGTCCGGGTAGCCGCGGCCATCCAGCCGCTCGTGATGATGCCGGACGATCGTGGCAACATACGACAGTTCTTCAATCGCGCCGACTATCTGGCTGCCCACGGCCGGGTGCCGGCGCATGGCGGCCCACTCTTCTTCCGACAGCGGCCCGGGCTTGTTCAGCGCGCTGTCGGGAAGGGAGAGCTTCCCGATGTCGTGAAGTCTGGCTGCGAGCTCGAGAGTGTAGCGCTCCTCCGAGGGCAGGCCCAAAGTATCCGCGACGGCGAGCGAAAGATGAGTCACCCGCGTGGTATGGCCCGCGGTCAGCCTGTCCTTCGCGTCGATAGCAGTAACAAGAGCGTCGATCGCCTGCAGGAGAATGCCCGTGCTCTTCTGGAGCAGCATCTGCCTCTCCAGCCGCTTGCGTTCCAGGTTCCGCTCGATCACCACTGGAAGCTCGTGCTCGCTGAACGGCTTGACCAGCAGGTCCGTGACGCCGTGGCGCATCGCTTCGCGCGCCATACCCGCCATCGACGGCGCTGTCGTCAGGACTATGGGCATTGCGGGATGGATCTCCGAGGCAAGCCCGATCACCTCCATTCCATCAGTGCCAAGGATCAGTGTATCCGAAAGCATGATGTCGAACTTCCGGGTCCTGAGAAGATCGATGGCTTCCTTGGAAGATGAAGCCCGGTGCAGTTCATAACCTGGCCCGTGCAGCACCTCCTCCATGGCGCGCCGCGCGTCCTTGTCGTCTTCCACCACAAGCACGCTCACGGTCCTCGTGCCGACTGGCTCGGATCCGCCGGACTGCTCCTGCGGCGCAGCCCACAGACAGACGCGGTTCCGCCCCGTCAGCTTCGCGTGGTAGAGGGCACGGTCGGCCTTTTCCAACAGCTCGTTGGCCGTTACGCCATCGGCAGGAGCTTCGGCCAAACCTGCCGAAACGGTCAGCTTGCCGTTCGGGAACTCGAAGCTGTCAACGGCCCTTCGGATGTGTTCCAGCGCAATCCGTGCGCGCGCTTTCGGCGTGTGAGGAAAGATGATGGCGAACTCTTCGCCGCCATATCGTCCGGGGAGATCGCATTCCCGGAGCGTCCCAGACATAATCTTTGCAAGCTGCTGGAGAGCAAGGTCTCCTTCCTGATGTCCGTAGGCATCGTTGTAGGCCTTGAAGTGGTCTACGTCTATCATTGCAAGCGAGAAGACTTCGCCGTACCGTCCGACTCGCTGAACCTGCTCGGAGAGCCTCTGATGGATGGCCCGGTGGTTGGCGAGGCCGGTAAGGCCGTCCTGCACGGCCTGGCGTTCCAGCCGCGCGTTGGCGGCCTCGAGTTCACGGGCGAGCGACCTCCATTGTTCGAGCAGGCGGGAATAGTTCAACGCGACCGCCGCGTCCGAAGCGAGCACCTGGCAAGTCTCCGCACGGGGATCAGCGGAAGCGTTCGGCCGGCGATAGAGCGCCGCGAGCAGCCCCATCGGAAGCCCCCGGTGCCGCAGTTGAAGACCCAGCACGCTCCGCACGCCCACGTCCAGGATCATCTGGCGGAACGGATCGCTCGGCGCCAAGCTCTGCATATCCGAGATGATCAATGGGTCGCTCCGCTCAAGCGCGTCGCAGATCGCCATTCGCTGGCGGTCGGACTTCGGCTCGACAGCCTCGACCGGGAGGCCGATAGCAGCTTCACAGGTCAACTGCCTCTGCTCCGCATCCAGCAGATAGAGCACGGTCGCGTCGGCTTCGAGCGCTTCCGCGCCGGCTTCGAGCACGGATACTACCACCTGCTCCCGGCTTTCTTCGAGTCTGATCTTGTCGGTGATGCGCGCCAGCGTCCTGAGTTCGTGGAGTTCCTGGCTTGCGCCGTCGAGAAGGCGCAGGCGCTTGATGGTAGCGGCCGCAACATCGGCGAGCGCGCGAATGAGATCCGACGGCTGCGGCGCCCGGCCTCGCTCGCGCGTCCCAAGGAGCAAGACTCCGGTCACCCCTGGCTGTGCCGGCAGAGGCACCCGTGTTATGGCCTGTATGCCCTCGCGGTCCAGCAGCCGCGCCAGAGCCACAGGAAGCCCGGCCAGGCCCTCGTCGGTTGACTCCGGCCCCGCCAGTGCGACCTCGTGGAAGCCGCACATCGGGAATACGATCTCGCTGTCTCCGTTGGGGTACAGCCCATAGTGGCCGACAGAGCGCAGGGCGGCCTCCGGTTCGTCGGCCACCAGTAACATCACCACATCAGCCCCGGATGCCTCGGCTGCTGCTTCCGCGAGCCGAGCCAGGGGGTTATCGGGGTCGGTCATGGAGGACTTCTCCCTTGTGCTCTCGTAGAGTTCTCGCGGGTCGCTCTGTTCGGCGATGCAGAGACGTGCGCAGTTCGAGGCACGCTGCGGCGAGTAACGCGGCGGCAGCGCCTCCGATTGCGTAAGCCGCTACCTGCGCGGGGGGCAGACCTGCGCACACTCCTGCCGCGGCAATAGCCGCCGCGCCGGATGCGGCCAGCATTGCTCCTGGACACCAGCTACCCATCACATCAGATTATCGGCAGGTTCACCTGGGTGTTGTAATGATCGGTGCAAGGGGTACGAGAGTACGGGGAGGCTGTGTAGATGCGAAGAGAAAGCGCTGTCGATGAATCCGACCTCATAGAGGTCCACGAGGCTGAATGGGCGCTCCTTAAAGAACAGGGAGCACTCCGGGAAACGCTGCTGCAAGAGAAGCTGGAGGGTGACCGGGCCCGCTGCAACATCTGCCAGCGGCGATGCAGCATCCCGCCGGGCAAAGCAGGTTACTGTATGACTAAGATCAACCTGGGCGGCAAAGTTTATACAACTATCTACGGCGTCATCTCATCCGCCGCAGCCGACCCGATTGAGAAGAAACCTGTGTTCCACTATATGCCAGGCAGCCTCTGCTACTCCGTGGGCAGCCTGGGCTGCAACTTCCGCTGTGTGTTCTGCCAGAACTGGCAGATTTCCTTCGCCGACGCAGTCCAACCAACTGGCATGTGCCAGTACAGCTTTTCGCCCGAAGACCTGGTCACATCCGCCCGGGAAACCGGCTGCGAAGGCGTCGCCTGGACTTACAATGAGCCGGGCATCTGGCTCGACTACACTCTCGACGGCGCCAAGCTCGCCAAACAGGCCGGGCTGTATACCGTTTACGTGACTAACGGCTACGCCACGGAAGAGCATCTTGACATCATCGGCCCGTACCTAGACGTCTACCGAGTCGATATCAAGAGCATGTCCGACCGTTTCTACCGAAAGCTTATGAAGGTGCCATCCGCAGCCGGAATCCGCGACGTCGCCCGCCGAGCCAAGCAGAAATGGGGCATGCATCTCGAATGCGTCACGAACATCGTCCCGACCTGGAACGACTCGGAGGAAAACCTGCGCGCGACCGCGCGCTGGGTAGCAGATAACCTTGGCGATCTCACACCGTGGCACGTCACCCGCTTCTTCCCGTATGCGAAGTTCCAGAACCTGCCCCCCACCCCGCCGTCCACCCTTGTCCGAGCAGCCGAGATAGGCCGCGAAGAGGGACTGAAGTTCGTCTACATCGGGAACCTCGTCACCCCCACCGGCCAGAACACTTACTGCTACACAGACGGCACGCTCGCAATCGAACGAACGGGATACCGGGCGCGTATCCTCGCCATCACGCCCGACGGCAGGTGCCCGAACGACGGCGCCGAGCTCAACCTGAAGATGAAGACACGTGACGCGTAAGGCGCGGCCGGCAGCGAGGCCCGCTCCAGTCGGGCGCGCTGCTCACCAGCTGCAGGGTATCCCGGCCACGTCAACGGGACCTGCCGGCTCAGGAGCGGCGACCTGCTTCTCCATAACGACGGCGGTGCCCTGAGGCGAGGTCGCGAGGAGCACATGGTCGGACCCGCAGAGGATGAACGTGTAGCCAAGACCGAGCGACGGCTTGGTGGAGAAACCCCTGCCGAGAACCGCCCTCGTAAGCACAAGGCTGTCCATTCCTGGACCATGGTCAACCACGCCCACACGGACAATCCCATCGGAGACGCCTGCGCGAACAGTTCCCCCGGACGCATGCTTCACGGCATTGACGGCCGCCTCCCCGACGCCAAGTAGGAACTCCTCGAGGCGCTCGCCTTCCAAGCCAGCGTCGGTTGCCAGTTCGCGCACGAGGTGGCGCGCCAGGCGCACGTCCTTCGGTTGCTTGACCTCGACAGTGACCGTTGCGTCACGCAGGGCTTCCTCTATCTCCTCCAGTTCCACGACATCCAACCTGCCATGCGTTAGTGTTGCAATGGCGTCGCGGCAGAACTGCCGCTTCTGGCGCTCGAGGTCCCTCTCAGCCTGAAGCCTCGTGTCCTCGGCTTTCTTTCGGTCGGTGATGTCTACGACGTTGGCGAGGATAGCCTTCCTGCCCCCGTAGTCTATCAGGGTCGCCCAGATTTCAACTGTGCGCGCTTCGCCGCTCCTTGTGAGCATGCGGTAATCATAACGTTCCGGGACATGTTCTCCACGGAGCCGGCGCTCGGCCCGATCCTTGACGAACTCACGGTCCGCAGGGTGCACGAGTTCCCAGTAATCTCGGTGCTTGAACTCCTCCAGCGTGTACCCAGCGAGCTCCTCAGCGGGCTTGTTCGCGAAGACGAATCTCCCATCCTGGACAATGAACACGCCGGCCAGGCTGTGGTCCACGAGTGTGCGGTACTTCTCCTCGGACTCCCGCAGCGCCTCCTCCGTATGCTTGAGGTCACTGATGTCCAGGGCGCTTGCCACAACGCCGTTCGGACGGCCGTCTGGATCGAAGGTGCATGCGCCACTCCAGAGCATGACCCGGATGCTGCCGTCTTTCATCACCATCGGCATCTCGCAGTTCTCAATCGGTCTGCCGTGCAGCACCGGCTCCAGGTCCTGGATCATCTCCTCCCTGTCCTGCTCTCGAACGTAGACGTCGATGAAGTTCTTCCCGATCAGTTCCTCACGAGAGTAACCGGTGACCTCCTCCGCGAACCTATTCGCGTAGATGATGGTCCCGTCAATGCTGAAGTAGTGAACGAGGGCGCGGGCCGTCTCGACAACCAGGCGGCAGCGTTCTTCAGCGGCCCGAAGCTTCGGCATGTCGTCTGCATCCATTTCCATGGTCCCGCCGGCCCCCTCTGGCGCTGGCTGGCGCACCGAAGCGGTACGTTATTCTACCCTTCCGACCATCATCTCCACAACTCGTCTCCGCAGGCTTGCCTGGGCCGCCCGACGTAAGCTATCATGCCCACGCCGCGCACGAGCAGTTGACGAGCGGCCCGCAGCTCTGGAGGAGAGGTTATGGACGGACTCGAAGGCAAGACAGCGATCATCACCGGCGGGGGCCGGGGGGTCGGACGGGCGACGGCGCTTGCGCTGGCGCGGGGCGGCGCGAGAGTGGCTATCGCCGCGCGGACTGTGTCCGAAATCCAAGCGGTAGCGCGGGAGATCACGACAGCCGGCGGCGTAGCTCTTGCTATGCGCGCCGACCTGACAGTCGAGCAGGACGTCAAGCGCCTCGTGCGGGAGGCTGAGAGCGCGCTCGGTCCAACCGATGTGCTCATCAACAACGCCGGCATCCTCGAGCTCGCGCCCATCGTCGGCACTTCGACTGCGATGTGGGAGGAAACGCTCTCGATAAACCTCCGTGCGGTGTTCCTCGCTTGCCGCGAGGTCCTGCCGGGTATGATCGAGCGCCGATCGGGCAGGATCATCAACGTCGGCTCACTTGCCGGCCGGCGGGGTTACGTCGAGCAGGGCGCATACTGCGCGTCGAAGCACGGGCTGATCGGTCTTTCGAAGGTGCTCGCCATCGAGACTCAGCAGTACGGGATCAGGGTGCACGTTCTTGCGCCCGGGGGAGTGCTGACCGGCCTATCGAAGGAGCTCCGGGAGTCACGCCCCGGCGTAGACGAGAGCGCCTGGATGACCCCAGAGGAAGTCGCGCACGCGGTTCTGTTCCTGTGCAGCCAAACCGGGCCGGCTGTGACCGACGAACTCGTCCTCCGCCGCTACGAAAGCGAACCGTGGAGGTAGAGGTCAAAGGTCGAATGCGTTGTGGCCAGCCTCCCGAGCACCTCGAGCTTGGCGAAGACTCGGAGGCCCGGCCGTCCGACTCGCAGGATCGGGAATGCCCACTTTGGACGCAGGCAGCCGAAGCAGAGCGGAAGCGAACGCTGCGGCGGCAGCGATGGGAGAGGCCGCTCGCCGGCCTAGAGCGCCTTGTCCGGCCCAACCAGAACGACTTCCCCGCTCTTCAGGTACCGAACCATGGCAGGCGCCATCCCGCGCCTGAGCTTGTGGTTTCGACATTCGAGCACCACAGTGGAGGCGGGGGCATCGGCCGCAGGCTTGACGTACGCATATGAGGTCGTGTCGGGCGGCGACGTGTCCGCGGGGCAATGCAGGTCGGTCTTGTCGAGGTAATCCGGAACGAGGTCGGACAGGTGGTCCGGGTAAACGTCATTCCTGGTACTGTAGCGCTGCAGAGCCGCGCCCACAGCCTTGATACGCGTTCGACACAGGATCAGACCCCGGTAGTACGGACTTCGGTAGAACGAGAACAGCATCACCCCGATGACGATCAGCGCGAAGACGATCAAGACCGAACAGCCTGTGAGGGCAAACCTCCAGTGCCTGAGTCTGTCCCGGCCGGCCGGCGTCCTGCCCCGCTCGTTCTCCATATCGGCCTCCTTACCTTGATAATAGCCGAGCTGGGAGACCGAAGTCAACGCATTGCGCCGGTCGGCGCGCGTGAGGACACCGCGGCGCAGACCGCAGCTCATGTCCCTGGGGTCACGGGGTTCCCGGCCCACGTCTCTGGCGGCAGCCCGGAGGCTTGACGCCGATGTGCGACAGATCAGCGCCGGGTCCAGAGAACCCAGCGCTGATCCAGACTATGTGCCCGATGGAGATCCGGCGCGAAGACACCGCGCTCCAGACGGGCCCCGGGCGAAGCCAGCCGGAAGGTTTCACCGCTCGCTGCCGCTAGCCGCCCTACTCTACTGCTTCGGTGCGCTCACTATCAGGATCTCATCCGCCACGTAGCCCGTGTTCAGACTGCCGATCCCCGAGATCTTCACAGTCTGGCCAAGAGCCAGGTTCTGAAACGCCTTGCGCTCCAACCCGAAATGGATGAAGGTGTTCTCGTCCGCAAGGATGTTCAAGTCACCCGCGCCGGTATCTATCTTGAAGGTGAACGACGGGTAGTCGATGCTCGTGATCCGTCCGACAACGCTGACCGGCCTCAAAGGCACGGCGGAGTCCTGCCGGGACTTCCTCCGGATCACCTCGATCCGGTCCGCCTGAATCCTGTTCAACCCGACTACGTCGCCCCAAATCCTGACCGTGTCGCCTTCACCGATGCTGGCGAGAGAGATCGTCCTCGAGGCTTCGACTATCGTGGCCACGCTGCCATCGATCACGAACGGCCCCTGGGAGGTAGCTATGGTGAGCGTCCGCTCCGGGTAGCGGACGCCGACGACCAGGCCGCGGCTTCGCCAGCTTCCCAAGCTGTCGCCAACGGATGGAACCTGGACATCGTGATCGTCCTTCGCCCCGCCTCCTCCGGCGCCGGTTCCAGCCGGCGTACTCGCCGCCGCCGCTTCAGACTCCGGCACGAACAGGCGGAGCCTCGAGGCTCTGATCTGGCCCGGACCGGTCTCGAGGCCGTACGCCCGCAGTCGGTCGCCGACCCCGAGGCTGACGAAGTTCCCCGGACCGGGAAGCCGGTCGAGGATGACGACAGAGCTTGCAGCGTCTACCGTGTAGACCTTCCCGTCGTCTGTCTTAAGTGTGATGATGCTGCCGTTGCGTGCGGTCACGGTTCCGGTCACGTCGAGAACCGTCTCGCGCGCCGCAGCAGGCGCAGTCTTATCGGCCACCGCTGGGGCGGTCGCGTTCGCACAGGCAGTCACAAGTGAGATAATGGCAAGGCCAAGGATCAGGCCTACCAGTTTCGTTCCACTACTCATCCGGGTTCTACCTCCTTGCTGGCACAGGTTGGCGCGTAGGTCCAGACCGAAGCAGGTGTCTCTCGAGCCGGGCAGCGTCCAACCATAGATGATGTACCCCCGCGCCTCCGGCACTAAACCGCGCCCACGCCGGTTTGGCTGCCTGGTTTCCGGGTATAACAGACACGATCAACTCTGAGCAAGGCTGCCACGACTGCATAGTGGGTGAAAACGGCGTAGGCGGTGCTCTCCGTTCGCGGTTTCACCCAGCGCAGACGAACGGCTGGGCTCACTTGCGAGGCAGAGCTATGCGTGTCGAGCGCGACGCCCTGGGCGAAAGGACTGTGCCAGAGGAAGTCTACTGGGGCATCCAGACCGAGCGCGCGATTGAGAACTTCAGGATAAGCGGCCTGAGATACCCGCCCGAGATGGCGAGGGCCATCGGCGCCGTCAAGGTTGCCGCGGCCGAGGCCAATATGCGTCTCGCGGCGCTCGATCCAGCCGTGGGCCGCCCGATCCTTCAAGCTGCCCGGGAGGTGCTGGAGGGCCGTTTCGACGACCAGTTCCCTCTCGACGTTTTCCAGGCTGGGGCCGGAACCTCGCTCAACATGAACGCGAACGAGGTCATAGCCAACCGCGCGCTCGAACTCATCGGCGAACCGAAAGGCAGCTACGACAAGATCGGCCCGAACGACGACGCCAATATGTCGCAGTCAACGAACGACACCATCCCAACCGCGCTCCGCATCGCTGCGCTTTGGAAGCTCGAACGCGACCTGTACCCGGCCGTCGAGAGGCTGACCGAGGCGCTGGAGTCGAAGGCGCGTGAGTTCGACGACATGGTGACGGCAGGCCGCACCCATCTGCAGGACGCGGTGCCTATCCGGCTTGGACAAAGGTTTGGGGGCTACGCCGAGGCGGTTCGTCGAGCCTCGGACGCTGTTCGGGCTGCTGCAGCGGAGCTGCATCGGGTCAACCTCGGAGCTACGGCCGTCGGCACCGGCATAAACACGCCGCCCGGTTACCAGGACACTGTCGTGCCGGTCCTCGCGCAGCTCACCGGCCTCCCGCTCAGGCCGGCAGACAACCTGTTTGAGATCACCCAGAGCGCTGCTGACTTCGGCCGAGCGTCGTCGGCCCTCCGGCTCCTGGCCCTCGAGCTGATCCGGATCGCGAACGACCTCCGACTGCTCTCCTCCGGCCCCCGCACCGGCCTCCGCGAGATCGTCCTACCGGCCGTGCAGCCCGGGTCATCCATAATGCCCGGAAAGGTCAACCCGTCCATCCCTGAGATGGTAGACATGGTCGGGTTCCAGGTGGTGGGAAACGACGAGACGATAGCGTTGGCCGTTCAGGCCGGCCAGCTCGACCTGAACGTGATGCTGCCCGTCATAGCGCACAACCTGCTGCACTCGATCCACATCCTGTCAACGGCTTCGCGCGCGTTTGCCGACAGGTGCGTTGTCGGCATCACGGCAGACCGTGAAAGAGCCAGGAAATACGCCGAGAGCAGCGAGGCGCTTGTCACGATACTGTCGCCGCATATCGGTTATCTCACGGCGGCGGAGATCGGGAAGGAATCGGTCGCGACGGGTAGAACAATACGTGAAATCGTGCTTGAGAGGGGCCTTATGTCCGCTGAGAAGCTGGATGAGCTTCTCGATTCCTACGCGATGACCCGGCCGAAGGCGAAGGACCGAGGATGAACCAGGCGCCGCAGAGCCCCCGCAGCGGTATAGTGCTGGCAAGACTCGACGATCTGATCCGTTGGGCGGAGCGGTCTTCCCTGTGGCCGCTCATGATGGGCCTTGCGTGCTGCGCCATCGAGATGATGGCGACAGCGGCATCGCGCTACGACCTCGCCCGGTTCGGCGCGGAGGTCTTCAGGCCGTCTCCCAGGCAGGCCGACCTGATGATTGTCTCGGGTCGGCTTTGCCTTAAGATGATCCCGGTCTGCAAGCTGCTCTACGACCAGATGCCCGATCCTAAGTGGGTCATCTCGATGGGGGCATGCGCTTCCACCTCTGGGGTCTTCAGCAGCTATGCAGTGCTGAACGGCGTGGACAAGATCCTGCCCGTCGATATCTACGTTCCAGGCTGTCCACCCAGCCCGGAGCTTCTGATGGACGGCCTGATCAAGCTGCAAGAGAAGATACGGCGGGGCGTGCCGCCGGGCCGGAGGCCATGAACGAAGTTGCAATCACCAGTGAAGGGATATCGGAGGCTGTCCGGCGCGCAGCCGAGGCGGCGGCGACAGCGCAGGGCCGCGAGATCGTCCTCAGCGTGGAGCCGGATGACATCCTGCCGCTCTGCCGCGCTCTGCACGATGATCCGACGACAAGCTTCAACTTCCTGTCGGACATAACTGCGGTCGATCACTATGGCCGGGAGCCGCGGTTCGAACTGGTCTACCGGATGTACTCCATCCCCGACGGCCGCCGCCTCTGGATAAAGAGCCACATCCAGACAGACCAGGAAGCGCCGAGCGTCACCTCGGTCTGGAAGAACGCCAACTGGCTCGAGCGCGAAGTCTACGATATGTTCGGCATCCGTTTCTGTGGCCATCCCGACCTCCGCCGGATACTCATGCCCGCGCCTTGGATCGGCCACCCACTCCGCAAGGACCACCCGCTGGGGGGCGAAGAGGTCCAGTTCACAACCAACAAGGACGACGTCGTGCCGCAGACCATCTTCCTGAACGAGCGCTTCGAGGGCATGGACTTCATGGGCTGGGTGGAGAACGGCGACGCCGTCAACACGACCGACGGCGCATCGCCGCTCGCGCATTACGAGCAGGAGGGCAAGCTCATCGTCAATATGGGTCCTCAGCACCCGAGCACTCATGGGGTCCTGCGGGTCATACTGGCCTTGGAGGGGGAGACCATCGTCGATGCCGCGCTCGACATCGGCTACCTCCACACGGGCATCGAGAAGCAGGCCGAGCATCTCATGTACCAGCAGGCGCTTACGCTTACCGACCGAATGGACTATGTGGCGTCCCTCATGGACAACCTGGCCTACGTTCTGCCGATCGAGAAGATCCTCGGTATCGAGGCGCCGCCGCGAGGCCGGTATCTCAGGGTGATTCTCTGCGAGCTTACAAGGATCGCGAGCCATCTCATCTGGCTGGGGACGCACTCTATCGAGCTGGGCGCCGTAACCATCTTCCTCTGGGCCTTCACCGACCGCGAGATTCTCATGGACATCTTCGAGCTGCTTTCCGGCCAGAGGACGATGACGAGCTGGATAAACGTGGGCGGTCTGCGCGACGACATACCCGAGGGCTTCACCGCCGCCGTGAAGAGCTTCCTGGACCACTTTCCCTCCCGGCTCGACGACTACCACGCGCTGCTTACGAAGAACCCGATATGGCTCGAGCGGACCAAAGGCGTGGGGTATCTGAGCCGAGAGGACGCCCTGAACTACGGCGTGTCCGGGCCGCTGCTGCGGGCCACCGGGCTTGCATGGGATGTCCGCAAGGCGTGGCCTTACTCGTCGTATGACGAGTTCGAGTTCGATATACCCGCCGGCGAGAACAGCGACGTGTACGATCGGTACCTCGTCCGAATGGAGGAGATGCGCCAGAGCCTGAGGATCGTCGAGCAGGCGCTGAGGAGACTGCCCGACGGCAACTACCGCGTCGAAGACTACAAGATCGTCCTTCCCCCGAGGCAGCGGCTGGACGCAAGCATGGAGTCGCTCATCCATCACTTTCTGGTAGCGACCCAGGGGTTCTTCGTCCCGCCGGGAGACGCGTACGTGAGCACCGAGAGCCCGCGAGGAGAGATGGGGTTCTACATTGTGAGCGACGGGTCCCAGAAGCCTTACAGGATGCGCATGCGGGCGCCGTCGTTTTCCTCACTGCAGGCGATCCCGGCTATGTCCCGCGGCCACCTCCTAGCGGACGTAGTGGCCATTCTGGGAAGTGTAGATATGATAATGGGAGAGCTGGACAGATAGGTGTCGGGCGCCCGGTGTCGGCGCCCAACAGTTCGCCAAAGCAGCATGCCAGACGAAGTAACACTGACAATCGACGGCCAGCAGGTCACGGTGCCGAAGGACACGCTCATCATAGAGGCAGCGAAGAAGCTCGGCATCGACATACCGGTCTTCTGCTATCACCCGAAGCTCGAGCCGGTCGGGGCCTGCCGCCAGTGCCTGGTGGAGATCGAGGGATCCCCGAAGCCGCAGGTGTCGTGCTCTATGACGGTGGCGGAAGGCATGGTCGTTCGCACGAACACACCGGAGATCAGGCAGATGTGGGAGAGCGTACTGGAGTTCCTGCTCATCAACCATCCGCTCGACTGCCCGGTGTGCGACCGCGGCGGTGAGTGCTCGCTGCAGGACAACACCTTCCGCTACGGCCCTCCGGACAGCCGGTTCGAGCACGAGAAGCGGCACTTCGAGAAACCCGCCCAGCTCTCCGCGCTCATCACCATGGACCGGGAGCGATGCATACAGTGCTTCCGCTGCGTGCGCTTCCAGAAGGAGATCCCGGACCACCCGCAGATCCAGATGTTCAGCCGGGGCTATGGGGACTACATCGACATCTTCCCAGGCAGGCCGTTCGAGTCGAACTTCTCCGGGAACACCATCGAGCTGTGCCCGGTCGGCGCGCTGCTTTCCACCGTGTTCCGGTTCCGCGGCCGGCCGTGGGAGATCACGCCCACCGAAAGCATTTGCCCGAACTGTGGAGTCGGCTGTAACATACGTGTAGACTCGCGCGACGCGCGGCGCGTTATCAGGTATCTTGCGCGCGAGAACGAGGAAGTCAACGAGGTCTGGCTGTGTGACCGGGGACGCTTCGATTCGGCGTTCATCAACGATCCCGCAAGGCTCGTAAAGCCGCTTGTGCGTAGGAACGGCGAGCTTCACGAGGCTACTTGGGATGAAGCGCTGAAGATGGCGCTCGACGGTATGCTGGCGGCAGGAACGCGCGCGGCCGGCCTCGGCTCGGCCGGTCGCACGAACGAGCAAAACTACCTTTTCCAGAGGTTTCTCAGGCTCGTAGTCGGGACGAACAACATTGACTACACCGTCGAGCGCAGGGCGCGCGGCGGGGAGGATGCGATCGCATCCGCCATCTCGTCGGGCCTGTTCAACGGGTCGATCAGGGAGATTCCGGACTCGGACGCGATCCTCGCGCTCGGCTCGGATATAAGCCAGGACCTACCGCTGCTCGACCTGTGGGTCAAGAAGGCCGTCCGCCAGCGCCGGAGCAAGCTCGTATTCGCATATCCGCTTCGTGCGGAGCTTGCCGAGCACGCGTCGTGCTTTCTGGATTACTCTCACGGCCACGAGGCGGAGTTCGCAGGAGGTCTTGCCGACGCGCTGGCCGGCCAGGCGCCGGCGCAAGCGGGGGGCATCGGGCAGGACGCTCTGGAGGCCGCCGCGAAGCTGTTGGCGGAGGCTGGCAGCGTGTCGGTGCTCGTGGCAAGGTCGATGTTCGAGTCGGCGGAGCATGGCAGCGAGACGCCGCAGTCCATCAGGCACATTGTGGGGATTCTCCGCAGCCGAGGGGCGAAGGTCGGCGTCTTGCTGCTCATTGAAGGCGGGAACGGGATGGGCGCGATGGATGTGGGCCTGCTGCCGGGCCATTACCCGGGCTACCGGAAGATCGGCAGGGACAGTCAGCACGAGATGGCCGAGCTTTGGGGCGCGGCGCCCCCATCCGCACCCGGCCTCTCGGGATGGGACATCATCAAAGCTGCCCAGGAAGGCGAGATCAAGGCAATGTGGGTGATGGGCCAGGACCCGGCCGCCGATCCGCTGCTCGGCCAGGAGGCCGCCCAAGCATTGAGCAGGCTGGATACCCTAGTCGTCCAGGACCACTTCTTAACGGCGACGGCAGAGATGGCGCAGGTCGTCCTGCCCAGCTCGACGTTCGCCGAGACACGAGGGACTTTCACCAGTACCGAGCGGCGGGTACAGAACATCAACCCAGCGATCCTTCGAGTCGGAGATTCGGAGCCTGATACCGACATTATCCTCAAGGCCGCGTTCCTTGCCGGCGCGACCGGCTTCGAATACGGGCGGGTAGAGACGATATTCGACGAGATAGCCAGGGTAGTACCTGCTTACCAGGGCATGACCTACGATCTGATCGGCACACATGGCCGGAGGTTGGAGACCGGAGGATGATAGGCGAGCTTTTCAAGGGCCTGGCCGTCACGATGAAGCACGTGCTCGCGCGCAAGCGGGTGACGATCGAGTACCCCGAGGTCAGGCGGAAGCTGCCGGCGCGCGCGAGATGGCGGCATGTGCTGCTCCGCCACGAGGACGGGCTGGAGCGATGCATCGGCTGCTCGCTGTGCGCGGGATTCTGCCCGGCCCACTGCATCCTCGTCGTCGCGGCCGAGAACCGTGAGGGAGCGCGCTACTCGCCGGGCGAACGCTATGCCCAGGTCTACGAGATCAACGAGCTGCGATGTATCTTCTGCGGGTACTGCCAGGACGCTTGCCCGGTCGAAGCGATCGTCCTGCGAGACATTATCGACTTCTCGGAGTACACGCGCGAGGCGGAGATATACACGAAGGATATGCTGCTGGTGCCGTATCCGGAGTTGAGGGTTGAGAGTTGAGAGGGCGCGGGTTGGCCGGGCGCCGGGGTCAGCCTGCGAAGGCCGAAGGAAGAAAGCCGACGGCCGGCTGCGGTGGGTGGGGACGTCCGGAGGCATGGCCAGTAAAGTTCATCACCTACTCAACCTGCCCTTAGACAGCCTAAGATACGGCTTTGCCGCCCTACCTCTGTTACAATGTCCCTCGAAAGGTAAGCTGGATGTCTGATGATAGACCGTAGAGCCAGGGACAAGTTGGCAGAACTGTTAGCGCAATTTCGGAATGGCGAGATTGCCGGAAGCTCGCTCCTCCGTTCGTGGCCACGCAGTCACGATGTGGCGATTTCTGGCATGGGCAAACAGTATGGTATCACCCTGGGCGCGTCGCACATTTCCCGCGATTACAAGCGTTTTGAGATGAAAGTGACGGAGGTGCGGGATCGTGAACGCGTGATAAGAGAACTGGATAGAGCTGTCTTGTTTCTGCAGACAGACCTGGAATACCTGTGGCGCGATCACTGGCTTTTGGGAGATGCGACTCTGCTTCCGTTCCAGATCCTGGCATTCCTGATTGCTCTACCCTGGGTGTTTCTTGGGCTGCTGTACGGGGAGCATGCGTCAGGCTTAGTTATGGTCTTGATGGTGCTTGCGCTGACTGCCGCTACTTTGGTGGGAGGCGCTGCCTTGCATTCGCTCTTCACAGGCATTGATCGTCGGGTCTGGCCATTGTACCGGCGGCAGGACTATCGGAACGCAAGGAGTTACGTGACAAACTGATTTCGGTGGCTCAGGGGACCCGCTTCCCGAAACAGTCATTGTATTGCAATCTGGCATGTCAGCCTCCGGAGTGACGACCAGCGAAGTTGGTTATCTACTCAACTCGCTCTCTGGCTGTGTTGCAACGGAGCATCCATACCATGTGGTACAATACCAAGCATAGCAGCCGTGGGTAACCCATCACAGCCCGGAGGAACCGACTGATGCAGGAAGATCACCCGGCCCACAGACTATCCCTGATCGGTATTGAGGATGCAGATAGCTACATCGCAAGGCTCTCCGACCCGGACCCGCGCGTGATCGTTGAGGGAGCGCTCGGCCTCTCCTGGCACATCGATCCACGCAAGATGGGACCGCTTCTCCGGTTGCTTGTGCACAGCGACGAAGGCATCCGCTGGGCGGCCGCAACATACTGTTAGTCCCAAACCAGTTGATGATTCGTACTGCAATCTGACACGCCAGCCCCGGAATTCCCACTGAGGAGGGGCAAGGTAAGGAGACGAATTGGCGGAACGACAGGGCGGCCCTCCGAGGCCGCCGTGGATAAAAGCAAAGGCGCCTGCAGGCGAGAACTACGCGCAGGTGCGGGCACTGGTCGATCGGCTGAACCTTCACACGGTCTGCCAGAGCGCGCGATGCCCGAATATGGGTGAATGCTGGCACGCCCGGACCGCAACGTTCATGATCCTCGGCGACGTGTGCACCCGCGGCTGCCGGTTCTGCGCCGTAGCAGGCGGCTGCCCGGAGCCGGTAGACCCGGACGAGCCGGAGAGGGTTGCGCGCGCCGTCCAGACGCTCGGCCTGAGACATGCCGTGATCACCTCCGTGACCAGGGACGATCTTCCGGACGGCGGCGCCACCGCTTTCGCCAACACGGTCCGCGCAATCCGTAGCCTGGTGCCCGACTGCTCGGTCGAGACTCTGGTCCCGGACTTCAGAGGCTCGGAGCAGGCGCTGGCGGAGGTGGCCGATGCCCGCCCCGATATCCTGAACCATAACCTGGAGACCGTGCCGCGGATGTACCCGCTCATCCGGCCCCAGGCAGTCTACAGCCGGTCGCTCGCGCTGCTCCGGCGCGCAAAGGAAATCGCGCGGGGCGTGGTCACGAAGTCGGGCGTCATGGTCGGTCTGGGTGAGACGGCAAGCGAGGTGGTTCAGGTGATGAACGACCTGCGGGGTGTCCGCTGCGACATTCTGACCATCGGCCAGTATCTCCGCCCGTCCGTGGAGCATGTGCCAATAGACCGGTACTACACTCCGGAGGAGTTCGAGGAGCTTCGCGAAACGGGCATTCAGATGGGCTTCCGGCACGTGGAGTCCGGCCCGCTCGTCCGCAGTTCCTACCACGCGGCGGAGCAGGCCGAGAGCGGCCGGTAACGCTCGTGATCCCGTCCGCCGTCCGCGCGCTACACCTGACCCAGTTACGGGTGAGTATGCGAAACATGGGGTAATCTTCATACCGGGAGACGCCGCGCGGCCCCGTAGGCGCAAGACCCGAGACCCTGCCGAGGTGGCGATATGGACAAGAACGAACTCATTGAAATGTACCGCCAGATGGTCCTCATCCGGAAGTTCGAGGAGCAGGCTGGCGAGATGTACAAGGTGGGGAAGATTGGGGGCTTTCTGCACCTCTACATCGGGCAGGAAGCGGTGGCGGTAGGTTTCATCTCGGCTCTGCGGCCCGACGACTACGTGATCGGGGCCTACCGGGAGCATGGCCAAGCGCTCGCACGCGGCGTGGACCCGCAGCAGGTCATGGCCGAGCTCTTCGGCAAGCGCACCGGCGTCTCCCATGGCAAGGGCGGATCCATGCACATGTTCGACGTCGCGAAGCATTTCATGGGCGGCCACGGCATCGTCGGCGGCGGCATGCCGCTTGCGACCGGAATCGGCTTCGCCATGAACTACCGCGAGACAGATCAGGTCGTCCTCAACTTCTTCGGCGACGGTGCGGTGAACGAGGGAGCATTTCATGAATCGCTGAACCTGGCGTCGCTGTGGCGACTGCCGGTCATCTTCGTCTGCGAGAACAACCTCTACGGAATGGGCACGTCGGTCGAGCGGGCGTCGGCGATCCCGCAGGTCTTCCGCCGCGCTCAGTGTTACGATATAGAGGTCGAAAGCATTGATGGCATGGATGTCCTTGCGGTCCGCGAGGCCGCCGACAGGGCCGTCTACCATGCCCGGCGCATACACGAACCGAAGTTCATCGAGGCCGTTACGTACCGCTACCGCGGCCACTCGATGGCCGATCCAGGCACCTACCGCACAAAGGAGGAGATCGCCGACTGGGAGCGCCGCGACCCGATCCCAAAGATGCGCCAGTACCTCCTCGACCAGCATATACTCACTGAAGACGAGCTGGCTAAGGCGGAAGCCGAGGCTGCAGAGACCGTCGAGGATGCGGTCAGGTTCGCCGACGAGTCGCCCGAGCCGGCCTACGAGGAGTTGTTCGAGGATGTTTATGCGTGAGGAGGGAGAGGAGCGAGAGGAGCACGCTCCTCACCTTCCTCTGCCTCCCCTCGCCTCGAAGGAGTTTGACCAATGCCAGTGATAATGTACCGACAAGCCCTGAACCAGGCTCTGCGCGAGGAGATGCGGCGCGACCCGAGCGTCTTCATCATTGGCGAGGAGGTCGGCGCGTACCAGGGCGCCTACCGGGTCACGGAGGGGCTGCTGCAGGAGTTCGGCGGGAAGAGGGTTGTGGACACGCCGATCTCGGAGGAGGCGATCACCGGCACCGGCATCGGCGCTGCGATGGTTGGCCTTCGCCCGGTCGTCGAGATGATGACCGTGAACTTCGCTCTCCTCGCGATGGATCAGATAGTGAACCACGCCGCTAAGCTGCGCTTTATGTCCGGCGGGCAGCTCAAACTGCCGCTGGTCATCCGTGCGCCGGAGGGAGCAGGCATGCAGCTCGGCGCACAGCACTCACAGAACCTCGAATCCTGGTTCATGCACGTTCCCGGCCTCAAGGTTGTCGCCGCGGCTACACCTTACGACGCCAAGGGCCTGCTCAAATCCGCGATTCGTGACGACAGTCCGGTCATCTTCTTCGAGCACGAACTGCTCTATACGGTAAAGGGAGAGGTGCCCGAGGAGGAGTACACGATCCCGATCGGCGCGGCGGATGTCAAACGTGAGGGCCGCGATGTGACCATAATCACCTATCTCAGGATGGTCTCGGTCGCGCTTGCCGCAGCCAACGCGCTCTCGGCTGAGGGGATCGAGGCGGAGGTGATCGACCTGCGGACGCTTCGCCCGCTCGACATAGATACGCTCACCGAGTCCATCCGGAAGACCCATCGCGCGGTCGTCGTGGAGGAGGACTGGCCCATGTGCGGAGCCGGCGCGGAGGTGATGGCCCGGCTCCAGGAGACGGCGTTCGACTACTTCGACGCGCCGATCTACCGTGTGACCTCGGAGGACGTACCAATGCCTTACTCCAAGAGCCTTGAGCGGGCGGCCCTGCCGGACGAGGCAAAGGTCATCAATGCCGTGCACTGCGCTGTCGGGCGACAGTGTATCCTGCCGACCCGGCGGCCAACTGAGGAGATAATGCAGGTCGGAACTGCAGAAGAGGAAGAGGAGCAAGTCCTGGAAGAGCCGAAGGCGACGAGCGGCGAGTAGGGAGCCCGGCGGGTGTTATTCCTACCGACGCGAGGAATCTCGTGCAGCGACAAGTGTTGAACGGGACCCTTATTCAGCATTCAGCGTTGAACACCTGTCACTTATCACTTCCCCCGGAGGTTTCGAGATGCCAGATATCATCATGCCGAAGATGAGCGACTCCATGGAGGAAGGCAAGGTTCTCCGATGGATCAAGAGTCAGGGCGAGCAGGTCGAGAAAGGGGAGCCGGTGGCCGAGATCGAGACCGACAAGGCGAACGTGGAGCTTGAGTCGCCTGAGGCAGGCGTGCTCGGCGAGATCAGGGTCAAGGAAGGGGAAATCGTGCCGATTGGGGCCACCATAGCGGTGATATCGCCTGCAGGCGAGGTGGTTGGAGCGAAGGTCGGCACGGCGGCCGAGGCGCCCCCCGAGGAAGAGAAGCCCGCCCCGCCGGTCGAGGAGAAGAAGGAAGAGGAGAAGCCGGCGCCACCGAAGCCGGATGAGCGCCCTGCGCCCACGCCCAAGCCCGAGGCCCAACCGCCGGCCGCAGAGATTCCGCCGGCGCCTGAGGGCGTCATAGCCTCTCCGCTTGCACGCAAGATCGCACGGGATGCCGGCGTGGACCTTCGCGGAATCCGGGGCACCGGCCCCGGTGGGCGGATTGTCGAAGCAGACGTGAGAGGGTTCATAGAGCGCGGCGGGAGGCCCGCGCCGGCCGCTCCCCAGGCCCCGACGCCCCCTGCGCCTCCAGCGCCCGCGATGCCGCCCACGCTCGATTCCGGCCAGATCGAGCTCGGCCGCATCTGGCAGACCGTGGGCCGGCGCATGACCGAGAGCAAGCGCGAGATTCCGCACTTCTACGTGACTATGGAGGCCGATATGGAGGAGGCCCTTCGGATGCGTGAGTCGCTGAACTCCGTACGGCCGGAGGACCGGCAAGTCTCGCTGAACGACATCGTCGTGAAGGCGTGTGCGGTCGCGCTGGTCAAGCACCCGATGCTTAACGCCTCCTATGCCGGCGAGAACAAGGTCCAGATGCACGGTTCGGTCCACATTGGCATCGCGGTCGCAATCCCTAACGGTCTGATCACTCCTGTTGTCCGCAACTGCGAGAGCAAATCGCTCTCCACGATCTCCGACGAGGCTCGCGACCTGATCCGTCGCACGAGAAGCGGCGAGATCCGACCCGAGGAGTACTCAGGCGCGACGTTCACGGTGACCAATCTGGGGATGTACGGCGTTGAGGAGTTCCTGGCCATTATAGTTCCCGGTCAGTCGGCTATCCTGGCCATCGGGGCGGCGGAGTTGAAGCCGGTAGTACACGAAGGAAGGGTCGAGGCAAGGAACAGGATGAGGCTGACGCTCGCCGCAGACCATCGAGTGACGGACGGAGCGCGCGCTGCTGAGTTCCTACGCGACCTGAAGCAGGTCCTCGAGCAGCCGATGAGCCTCCTGGAGTAGTCGTTGGAAGCTGAGCAATCAGCAAGAAAACTTGCGTATCTGCGCTTAAACTATGAATGAAAGTGGGAACTATTACGTTGGCAGAGTCGTATTGAAAGTGGAAAAGACCAGAAACATCTTTTTCTCCTTTCACCTCCTTTCCTCTGGCCCTGGTTCGGGGAGCACGGCCACGAACCAGGGCATGTTTTTGTACAGCGACTGGGGGGCAGGGGTCGGGCGGATGGGCCGCCCCTGCGACCAAGCAGCCAGCAGATTGGGTTACCCCAGCTTCTCGAGCTCTTCCTTCCAGCCCTGCTGGTATTCCGGCCCACCTGCGGGCGCCGCCCAGCGGACGGCGTTCGTTATGACCTTGAGCACGTTCGGGTCGTAGTAGATGGGGAATGTCTCGTGCCCCGGGCGGAAGTAGAAGACCTTGCCGCGTCCCCGGTGCCAGCAGCAGCCGCTGCGGAAGACCTCGCCGCCCTCAAACCAGCTTATGAATACCAGCTCGTCCGGCTGAGGTATGCCGAACGGCTCGCCGTACATCTCCGTATGCTCAAGCTCGAAATACTCCGGCAGGCCCTGTGCGATCGGATGGGCGTAGTCAACGAGCCATAAGCGCTCCTTCTCCCCGGCCTCCCGCCACTTCAGGTAGCAGTTCGTGCCCATCAGCTTCATGAATATCTTCGAGAAATGCCCCGAGTGCAGCGGGATCAGCCCCATGCCGCCGTCCACGATTCGGGCGTGCACCCGGTCCACGATCTTGTCCTGGACGCGCCCGTGAGCCATGTGGCCCCACCAGATCAGGACATCGGTGGCAGCTACCACGTCCTCAGTCAGGCCGTGCTCGGGCTCGTCGAGCGTTGCCGTTCGGACCTCGATCCCCGGTTGGGTGCGGAGATGCGCCGCAATCGCCTCATGGATCCCCTTCGGATAAACCTTCGCAGGCTCCCCATTCGGGTCCTGCTCGTGCCGAAACTCGTTCCAGACAGTAACACGGATTGGTTTGTTCAACGGTTTGTGCCTCCTGATTCTGCGAACCTCCAAAGCCCTGCTTCCCGCGCCAGGCGAACGGCTTCCGCGTACTCGTCAGAGGCAATCGGCCGGCCGATTGCCTCGTGCCCCACAGCGCCGAAGCACGGCCTATACTGGTCCATGATGTTTATGTAGGTGTCCCTGCTGATCTCCTCGGCGAGGAACCTGACGACTTGGCGGGTGCCGGCCAAGCCGTTCGGCAGCACCAGATGCCGCACGAGCAGTCCTCTCAGGGCCACCTCATACCTCCTGCCTCCGACGGACAGGTCGGCAATCTCGAGATCGCCGACCTGCCTGTGCATTTCGCGAACCGCCTCCCGGTTGCGCTCGGAGTAGTCCGCCGCGCCGGACAGCTCGGCCGCAACCCGACCGTCCCCGTACTTCATGTCCGGCATGTAGATGTCCACGATGCCGTCGAGCAGCTTCAGAGCTTCAAGGGATTCGTATCCCCCGCAATTATACACTAGAGGCAGCCGGAGGCCAAGCGGCGCCGCCTTCCCGAGCGCGTCGAGGATCTGCGGAAGCTGGTGGGTCGGTGTGACGAGGTTGATGTTGTGGCAGCCTCGATCCTGGAGCGCAATCATCATCCTCGCTATGCGATCGGTCGGTACGGCCTCGCCATAGTGGAGTTGGCTGATGTCATAGTTCTGACAGAAGATGCAGCGGAGGTTGCAGCCTGCGAGGAAGATGGTCCCGGAGCCATGCGCGCCGACGAGCGGCTTTTCCTCACCGAAATGCGGCCCATAGCTCGACACTACGGCCTCGGAACCGACCCGACAAGTCCCGAGCTCGCCAGCCAACCTGTCCACACCGCATCGCCTGGGACAGAGGCTGCACGACCTCATCATCTCACGCACTGCAGCCGCACGAGCGCTTAGCTCTTCAGCAGCAAGCGACAGGTAAGCAGCTCTCCCCATCGCCGGCTGCACGACCTGCATTCTGCTTTCTGCATTGTCCACTTTCCACTTCTCATCACGACCCACGTCGCCGCAGGGGCGCTGGGCCGAAGTTCCCGCTCAATCCTCGTCCGGGAGGACCCGATACCTGAACGATTCCACATCCCAACTCTTGACGATCTCGATCGCGGCGTATCCGGTGAGATCGAGGTGGATAGGCGTTACCGACACCTTGTCATCGGCAATCGCCTTGACGTCGGTTCCGTCTTCGAGTTCGTCGAGCGGGGCATCGCCGCCGAGCCAGTAGTAGGCGCGGCCCATTGGATCGGTTCGCTTCTCGACCTTTCCGGCGTAGTGCCTCTTTCCCTGCCTCGTGACCTCGACACCGGCGATCTGGTCGGGCGGAACGCCGGGCACGTTGACATTCAGGAAGACGCTCGGCGGCAGCCGGTGCTCCAACAGCGTTCGCGCGAGAAAATTGGCGAACTCGGCGGCATAGTTGAATCCCGAACTCAGGTCGTAGGATGCCACGGAGATCGAGAAAGCCTGCACCCCCATCACCGCGCCCTCCATCGCCGCCGAAACCGTCCCGGAGTAGGTCAGGTCCCAACCCAGGTTCGGCCCACCGTTGATCCCGGAGACAACGAGATCCACCGGGCCACCCGCAACATCCAGTATCCCGAGTGAAATGCAGTCCGAAGGGGTGCCATTCGAGGCGTAGCCAGTGTCGCCGTCGAGCAGCCGGACCGGTTCCAGCCTGAGCGGCTTGTGGAGCGTAATCGAGTGCCCGGATGCGCTTCGCGGCCGGTCGGGCGCCACCACGACGACCCGTCCAAGGTCCTGCAGCGCGCCCTTCAGCGCCAGCAGTCCTTCCGAGTAGATGCCATCGTCATTGGTTATGAGTATGGTCATTCGTGTCTCGGTCCACCCTTTGCTTCTGTTGATGGGCCTTTCCGGGCCTGTCCAGACCACGAGCCGGAAGCAAGGCTCGGGCATCTTCAGTGGCATCGCGGCAGCGGACGACCCTGCATGGGAACGCGCGCTGGCTCCCGAGACTACTTAGGCAGCGTTCGGGGCATTTCCTTTTGATGTCCGCCGCAGGCGGCACGAACGTGCTGCAGCAAGACGAAGAAACAGGGAGCGGATCGTCTCGGATCCGCTCCCTGTTCGTGCTAGGTGGACCACCGACAGATAGGCGCCTAGGAAGTCGGCTGCTCCGACGCCATCCGAGTGCTGAGCGCACCCAGCATCGCGCCTATGAGCGAGACGACTGCGCCTATGAAGAACCACCATGTGCCAGCCAGGCCAGCGTTCGCGATCTGAACCAGCGCCCGGCCAGCCGGCCCGACGATCGGAGCGGCAGGAAGCCCGGCCGAGTAACCAAGTACAGCCCGGACGCCGAAGACCGCTGCAACAGTGCCCAGCGTGAGCAGCAGACCCCACGTGACTATGCTGTGTGAGATCGCGCTCATCCGACTCTGGACATATGGGTTACTGGCCGCGATCATCCCAGCCAGATAGTAGGCCACGAACGCTATCGCAGCGGTCCATATCCCGAGAGCGTTCACACTCGGCACCCCGCCGGTCCTGCTCGCCACTCCGTACACTATAGCGAAGACGAGGGAGCCGAGCAGAAGCTGTACGCCGAACGCCGTAACGAAGCCTGCCCACACGGAGCGCCACCGGATGTTGCCAGCCAGTGCGATCTCACGCTCCGCCGGCACCACGCGCGCCTCCGGCATATAAGCTGCCGCAGCGCCACCCTTGAGGCCAGCCTCGGCTTCCTGCTCTCTCTCTATCTCATCATCCCTGCGTTCCCTATTCATGGGATCCTCCCTCCTGCAAACAGGTTGCCCGATGCGACGTTCTTGCCGCGGACGCAACCCGCGCGGCCGCCGAATCGCGGCCACGTAACGTCTTCCATCGTTTTTTCTTCCCGCACACTCTGTGACCCAAACCTTAAGGGACGGCCTTGGCCGAGTCCCGGCACAGGCGCTACCCGGGCCGGAAGCGATGGCACGACCTATCAGAACGACGGCCCGGTCACTCACTGTGAGTAACCGGGCCGCCCTTCTTTCGCATTCGCCTTACAAGGCGCCTAAGTGTATGCCGGAACGATATCCTACCGGACTACTTCCTCCTCGACCGGAGCACGCGCGCCGGCTGCGCCGCCGGCCGCCGCGAAGATCAGGCCCAGGAACTCAAAGATAACGAACAGCCATGCGCTCGTGGTGGCTGCAACGTGCATGACCCCGGGCGATGGCGCTGCGGTTCTCGGTACACCTCCGAACAGTGTCCCCAGCACGCCTCCGGCCTGAAGCCCGCCGAACGACGCCATTATTATCAGAAGCGTGAAGGACAGTCCCCACAGCACTACGCCGTTCCATATGCCGTTCCCGGCTCCCGCTATACCGGCCAGCCTGGACATGATCACGCCACCAACGAACAGTGCGACCAGGCTGGAGACTCCGGTCCAAACGGCAAAACCAGGGCCGAACGCAGTAGCCGGACTAGCGGCCACACCTACCCAGATCGCCAGCCCAATCGCAGTGAACCACACCCACAGTGCGAAGTAGGTAAGCCAGCCAGCCCAGACGGCCGGCCAGCGAACCCTGTCGGCCCACGCGAGAACACCACCGGCGGCCCGAGGAACTGCTGCGGCCGGAACATACGCCGCCGCCGCGCCGCCTCTCACGCCGGCTTCCTCCTCGCGCTCGACATGTATCTCTTCTTCCATCCCAACTTCCCTCCTCGAGAAGACTAGACCCATTCGGCATTCCCTTCGCGCTGACGCACAGCAGCATCCGCGCTGCGAGGGTAGAATGCCTCCTTCCAGTTTCTATCTTCCCGCACGAGGTATGGCCTAAACATCCGAACGGTGAAGCCAGGTGGCGAAAGCTGGCAGGCATGTGGACGATGAGGGCCAACCTGTGAGAGCTTGCGGACGGAAATATAAGGATGGCAGCCTGCGGCGATGGCCAGCGCCGGCGTGTCGTGCCACCATACAGCGGCTGGCCGCTCTCAAAGGCTCACCGTGGACCGCCGGCTTCTCGCCGGCTGAGGAAGGATCTCGCAGATGACGAGACGCCCCTCATCCCCGAACCGCTACTGCCCGAGGCTTACCCTACGGCACGCTGCTCGGCTCGGGGAACACGCGCCGGACGATGCGGTCTGCAGGACCGAACACGCCGAGCCCCTTGCCATTCACCGTCACATCGAGGTAGTTCGCCTTTCCGGTCTTGACGAAGATCTTCTTGCCGGCGAACGTTGCGGTCGAGTCCGGCGCGAGCGTGCTTTCGTACTCGTTTCTGCCGTTTACGATCACGTGCACCCACACCGGCTGTCCTAGGGTGTGAAGCTTGACCTCGACAACGCCCGGCTTCGGCGGGACGCCAACCGGGGGCGCGGCGCCGGTAGGCTGAGCTCCGGTAGGGGGCACTGTCGGCCCCGGCGGCGCAACAGGGGGGACCGGCGGGGTCTGAGGCGCGTAGTTCCCGGTCGGCGGAACGGACACCTGCCGAACCGGCGGACGCTTCCCGCGCACTTGCGTCAGATAGTAGTAATACGCCCCGCCGCCGGCTCCCCCAAGGATCACGATCGTGATGGCGGCCACCCAAGCAGGCCGCATCGACCGGCGAGGAGGCGGCACGACGACCGGCGCCGCCCATTCCGCCTCATACCGCTGCAGCAGCGCCCCGCTGTCCAACCCCAGAAAGTTCGCGTAATCTCGCAGGAACGCCCTGGCATAAACCCGGTTCGGGAAGGCATCGAACCGGTCCTCCTCAAGGGCAGCCAGGTTCTGCATCATTATCTTCGTAGCTTCGTGCACTTCCGCGAGGCCAAGCCCTCTCTCCGTGCGCCGGTTCTTGAGTACTTCTCCTATTGATTCCACATCCTCACCTCGATAGACTCCGCTTTCGCCAGTCAACTGGCCCTACAATCGCCGGAGGAATTCTAACGCCTCTTTACGCTCTTTGTCTACGTCACGGCCCCAGGCGCATTCGACTGACATCCTAGCGTCGTAACCCGCCGATCTCAGCGCTGCCATGAAACCGGCATAGTCATAGCTTCCGCTCCCGGGATGCCGCCGCCCGGTGTCAGCCGTATGTGTGTGGACAAGGTAGTGCCGAGCCTCGACAATATCCGAAAAGGGCTCGCCCTCCTCGTCCAGGTGGTAGAAGTCCACCAAGACTCCTACCGACGGATGGTTGAGCGCCTCGGCGTACGTCAGCGCCTCCGCCACCGTGTTTATCACGTTGCTTTCCCGCCGGTTCAGCGGCTCGATGGCAAGGCGAAGCGCGTTCCTGTGGGCCAACTCGCCGGCAAGCCTTATCAACTCGCTCAGTTGATGCCTTGCATCTTCGCGCGGGAAGCCGTCGGGAACCGTTCGAGCACCTCCGCTCCCGAACACAACCACCCTGCCCCCGACCTGCCCGATCCGGTCGAAAGCGACCTCCAGGTACTTCCGCACCCGCTCCGAATCCACATCCGGCCCGGTGATGTGCAGGTCCCGCGGCAGCAGGACATTCCATGCCTCAGGCTTTACCTCGTGCGCAAGAATCTCCCGCCTGATCGGCTGCCAGTCCGACTCCGGCGACCCAGGCCGGACCGTTCCGACCGGCAGCTCGATATAGTCGTAGCCCGCCGCCTCGACCCCGGCTATCCCCTCAATCCCCGTGCAGCACCCGAACCTCATAGTCCGAACCCCGCGAACGAGCAGTAAGTGATGAGCGGCGGCTCAGGTATGCGCGGCGGCCGACATGATAAGGCCTACGCCAATCAGGAGGAGAAGCAGCCCCAGCGTCCCCGCGCGGAACAGAAGCAGATTGCCCGCGGCGACCGCCAATGCTCCCACCCCGGCACGCAGGTACCGGGGCGTGTCCCGCCTCGAAGCCCGAAAGCCTCGCACGAACAGCGCGAACGCCAGCAGAACGCATACCACAGCCACCAGATTCGTGATAAGCACCGGCCTCAGCTCCCAACGCCGGAGTCGAGCTTCTCCCGCAGCAGCCTGTTAACCGACGCCGGGTTCGCTTTCCCCCTCGTAGCCCGCATCACCTGGCCCACAAACCAGCCCAGCAATTCCTGCTTCCCCGCGCGATACCGCTCGACCTCCTCCGGATGCTCATCGAGAACCTGGTCAACCACGGCCTCAATCGCCGCTTCATCGGTTATCTGCACCAGGCCCTTCTCCCTAACGATCTCCTCAGGCCGTTTGCCGTTCTGGAACATCTCCTCGAAGACGGTCTTACCGATCCTCCCACTGATCGTGCCGTCGTCGATCAGTCTCAGCATTTCGACCAGATGCCCAGGCTTGACTTTGGCCTGATCCGCCTCTACGCCCGCCACGTTGAGCAACCTCAGGAACTCCCCCATCACCCAGTTGGCGACGGTCTTGCCATCCGGGTACTGGCTCGTCGCCTCCTCGTAGAACTCTGCAAGAGCGCGAGACTCCGTGATCACCTCGGCGTCGGCAGCCGGGATGCCGTGCTCCTCGACGAACCGCCGCTTTTTCTGCTGGGGAAGCTCCGGAAGCCCCGCCCTCTGCTCCTCGATCCACACCGGATCGAACGACATCGGCACCAGGTCCGGCTCCGGGAAGTAACGGTACTCCTGCTCAAGCTCCTTGCCCCGCATCGGCGCCGTCTTCTCACCGATGTCGTCCCAACGGCGAGTCTCGTGGACTATCTTCCCGCCGCGCGAGAGCACCCGCTTCTGTCGCTCCATCTCGTATTCGAGGCCTCGATAGACCGCGCGGAAGCTGTTCAGGTTCTTGATCTCGGTCCGCGTCCCGAACTCGGCGGTTCCCTTGGGCCGGATGGAGACGTTCGGCTCGCACCGCAGGCTCCCCTCCTCCATCTTCCCGTCGGACACCCCCAGGTAGATCAGGATCGCCCGCAGCCGTACCAGATACTCCCTCGCCTCTTCGGCCGAGTTGATCTGGTCGAAGCCCATCGCAGGATCATGCTCGGTGACGATCTCCATCAGCGGCACACCGCTCCGGTTGTAGTCCACCAGGCTCGTACCGCTCTCCACATGGAAGAGCTTGCCGGTGTCCTCTTCGAGATGGACGCGGCGGATTCCGATTCGCTTCGTCATCCCGTTGACCGTGATCTCGACGCAGCCTCGCGTCCCGATCGGCGTCTCGCCATACTGTGATATCTGATAACCCTTCGGCAGGTCGGGGTAGAAGTAGTTCTTGCGATGGAAGATGCTCTGCGGCGTGATCTGGCAGCCGAGCGCGAGCGCGGTGCGGACGACGAACTCGACCGCGCGCTCGTTGATGACCGGGAGCGACCCCGGCAGGCCGAGGCAGACGGGGCAGCACCTCGTGTCCGGCTCCCCGCCGAACGCCACCTTGCACCCGCAGAACATCTTGCTCTCCGTCAAGAGCTCCGCGTGGACTTCCATGCCGATTACTGGTTCGTATTCAACCATCCGCCTTATCTCGCTGAATGCACACTTGCTTAACCACGAAAACACGAAAGAAACTGGGGTATGGGCCTGGGATCTTTACTTGTAGGGGCGGAGCATTTGCCGTGCACCAGATGGTCCGGCTTCTGGTCTATCTGGCAAATGCTTCGCCCAGATGTTGATCTGTTATGCGAACGGTTTGCTCAGATACGGAAGCCTTTGGGCGAAGCATTTGCGCCGAATCCGATGGTCCGGCCTCCAATCCGGCCGGCAAGTGCTTCGCCCCTACGTGTTGTTCTCTGTCCCGTGTTCCCTATTCGGTGTTTTCTCTCCTTTCGTGCTTTCGTGATTAGATGCCAGCCTTCGCACCTACAGGCTCGGCCTTTGCCGATGAAAGTCCGTCGCCTGCTCGAACGCGTATGCTACTCTCAGGACCGTCTCTTCGTCAAACGCCCTCCCTATGATGTGCAGCCCGATGGGCAGCCCGTTCTGGAATCCGCACGGGATGGAGATCGCTGGCAACCCGGCCATGTTGGCTGGGATGGTGCATACATCCGCGAGCTTCATCTGGAACGGGTCGTCCGCGCGTTCCCCGACGCCGAATGCCACCGTCGGGGAAGTCGGCGTCACCAGAACATCGAACTCCTGGAAAGCTCTCTCGAAGTCCTGCCGGATGAGCGTCCTGACCTTCTGAGCCTTGAGGTAGTAGGCGTCGTAGTAGCCGGCTGAGAGCGCGTATGTGCCGATCATGATCCTCTGTTTGACCTCGGGTCCGAAGCCTTGCTCGCGAGTCTTCCGGAACATGGTGATCGGGTCGGGCGCTTCCTTGCTGCGGAGGCCGTAGCGGACGCCGTCGTAGCGCGCCAGGTTCGAGCTTGCCTCCGCCGGCGCGATGATGTAGTAAGTGGGCAGCCCATACTCCACCATCGGCATAGAGGTCTCCTTGTACTCCGCACCGAGGCCCGCGAGCACCTCCACCGCTCTCATGACCGATTCGACTACTTCCGGCGCAACCCCCTGGCCGAAGAACTCCTTCGGAACGCCGATCCGAAGCCCCTTTACGTCCGGCACGAGCGACTTGGTATAGTCGGGAACAGGGATATCGAGCGAAGTGGAGTCGCATGGGTCGCGGCCGGCGATCACATTCATAACCAGCGCGCAGTCCCTGACGTCCTTCGTGAGGGGGCCGATCTGGTCCAGGGACGATGCGAAAGCCACCAGGCCGTAGCGGGAGACCCGGCCGTAGGTGGGTTTCAGGCCGACAACGCCGCAGAACGACGCAGGCTGTCGGATCGACCCTCCCGTGTCTGAGCCCAGGGCCACAATGGCCTCGTCCGCCGCGATGGCCGCCGCCGACCCGCCGCTCGATCCCCCAGGCACCTTCGTCAGGTCCCACGGATTCCGCGTGACGAAGAAGCCCGAGTTCTCGGTGGACGAACCCATGGCAAACTCGTCCAGGTTGGTCTTTCCAACGATTACCCCAGTCACGTCCCCAATGCGGTCCACTACCGTCGCGTTGAAGACGGGCCTGTAGTTGTGGAGTATCTTCGAGGAGCAGGTGGTGAGCACCCCGCAGGTGCTCATATTGTCCTTGACCGCCCAGGGCAGCCCCGTGAGCGGAACAATGTCCTCCCCCGCCGCGATCTTCTTGTCCGCAGCATCCGCAGTCTGAAGCGCAAGGTCTTCAGTCACAGTCACGTAGGCCTTGACCCGCTCCTCGACGCTCCGAATCCTCCCGAGAACCGACTCGGTGACCTCCCTGCAAGTCACCTCCTTGCTGCGGAGAAGGTCGTGGAGCTCATGCGCTGTCAGCCTGCACAGTTCGTCCGCCATTTCCTCAGGTTTCCACGATCCTCGGGACCTCGAACATCCCGTCTGCCGGCTCCGGTGCGTTGGCAACGACGCTGTCCTGGGGAAGAGACGGGCGCGACACGTCCGGCCGGAACACGTTCCTTACAGGGATAGTGTGCGAGGTCGGCTCGACGTGCTCGGTATCCAGAGCTTGCAGCGTCTCGAAGTTCTCGAGCAGCCTGTTGATATGCCCACCAAGCGTTTCCGCCTCCTGCTCGGAAAGCTCGAGCCGTGCAAGGAACGCTATCTGGGCGACCTCTTCCTTTGTCAGCCTCAACCTGGTTCCTCCTCAGGAGTCGGCTGATTATACCACCGAGTCTCTGCCGTCCGCAACCAAGCGGCGCCGCATGCCAAACCCAAGGTAGATCGCCACGCCGGCAGAGATGCGTTCGTTGGCGCGGGCGGCGACGTCGAGACGGGCGTCGGATGAGCAGGACCGCCAAGGGCGAGATCAAGTCCGGCCCTCCTCTCACCCCTGCCCCGACCATCCTAAAAACAACTTTGCAAAAGTACTTGACAACATGGCAATCAATTAGTATACTAAAGCAGAACTGAGGGAATAATACAATGGCTTTGCTCTCAGGGCGTTTGCGGGTAACGACATATCCAGGAGGTGCACTCAAGTGGCTAAGACTGTAGGAATCGACCTGGGAACGACTAACTCCGTGGTTGCAGTGATGGAGGGCGGCGAGCCGACCGTGATACCGAACGCGGAAGGCAGCAGGCTCACCGCGTCTGTCGTCGCCTTCGCCAAGACGGGCGAGCGGCTGGTCGGCGTTGGAGCTAAGCGTCAGGCGGTCCTGAATCCGGAGCGCACGATCTCCTCGATCAAGCGCGAGATGGGGACCGATCACAAGATCAAGATAGATAACAAGCAGTACACGCCGGAAGAGATTTCGGCGATGGTCCTGCAGAAGCTCAAGACCGACGCGGAAGCTTATCTGGGCGAGCCAGTGACCAGCGCAGTCATAACCGTGCCGGCTTACTTCAACGACGCACAGCGGACGGCAACGAAGACGGCAGGGGAGATCGCGGGGCTGAACGTTCTCAGGATCATCAACGAACCGACAGCGGCATCCCTGGCCTACGGACTCGATAAGAAAGGCTCGGAAACGATCCTCGTCTGGGACCTCGGCGGAGGGACGTTCGACGTCTCGATTCTCGAGGTTGGCGAGGGCGTGTTCGAGGTGAAATCGACCTCGGGCGACACTCATCTCGGCGGCGACGACTGGGACCAGCGCATCGTTGACTACGTGGCCGACGAGTTCAAGCGAGAGCAGGGAATCGACCTGCGGAACGACCGGCAAGCCCTCCAGCGGCTGCGAGAGGCCGCCGAGAAAGCTAAGGTCGAGCTATCGACCGTCGTGCAGACGAACATCAACCTGCCGTTCATTACTGCTACGGCCGACGGGCCAAAGCATCTCGACATGACGCTCACACGGGCGAAACTCGAGGAGTTGACCCACAACCTGCTCGAGCGGTGCGTCGGGCCGTTCAAGCGGGCGATCGAGGACGCGAAGCTCGCGCCCGAGGACATCAACGAGATCATCCTGGTCGGCGGCGCGACGAGGATGCCGATGGTCCAGGAACTCGTGCGGAAGCTTTCGAATGGCAAGGAGCCGAACAAGGGCGTGAACCCGGACGAGGTAGTTGCGGTGGGAGCAGCCATCCAGGCCGGCGTGCTCGGCGGCGAGGTCAAGGACGTGGTTCTCCTTGACGTGACCCCGCTGTCGCTTGGCGTCGAGACGCTTGGCGGCGTCATGACGAGGCTGATCGACCGGAACACGACCATCCCAACCCGCAAGAGCCAGATCTTCACGACCTCGGCCGACGGCCAGACGGAGGTCGAGATCCACGTTCTGCAGGGAGAACGCGACATGGCTCGCGACAACAAGACCCTCGGCAGGTTCCACCTGACGGGCATTCCGCCCGCGCCACGCGGCATCCCGCAGATCGAGGTGGCGTTTGACATCGACGCTAACGGCATCGTGAACGTCTCTGCCAAGGACCTTGCGACTCAGCGGAGCCAGTCAATCACCATCACTGGTTCGACCAGGCTCTCCAAGGACGACGTCGAACGCATGGTACATGACGCCGAGGCTCACGGCGCCGAAGACCGCAGAGCCAGAGAGGAAGCAGAGACTCGAAACCAGGCCGAGCAGTTGATCTATGCGACCGAGAAGAACCTGAAAGAGCTGGGCGACCGCGTCCCGGCTGACCTGAAGTCGAATATCGAGCAAGGCGTCAACGACCTGCGCCAGGCCATCGACTCGAACGACATCGGCCAGATTCGTTCGTCGATGGAGCGGCTGCAGCAGGAGTCGTACAAGCTCTCGGAGATGCTCTACCAGCAGGCGTCCAAGGAGTATGCCGGCGCCGGGGCCGAGACCCCCGGAGCCAAGACGCCCGGCGAAGAGCAGGAACAGGGCGGTGACGAGGGCGTCATCGACGCTGAGTTCAAGACGGAGTAAGGGAGTCCAGGGAGTCGAGCCAGAGCGGCTTGAGTGAACAGAGATAGCTGATCACTTATAGCTCACCATTTCGATCGTTGGAGGGATGATACTGTGGTGATTGCACGTTGGGATCCATTCAGAGAGCTTGAGGAGCTTCAGGAGCGAGTGAACCGGATATTCCAGGAGCGGATGGGCCGTGCTGAGGCCGGCGAGCGCACCTGGGCGCCGGTGGTGGATGTCTACGAGGATGAGAACGTCGTCGTCCTGCGTGCCGAGCTGCCCGGGATGAAGCGGGAGGACATCGACATACAAGTCACACAGGACTCCCTGACCATCGGGGGCGAGCGCAATTTCCCGACAGACGAGAAGAAGAACTACGTCCGGGTGGAGCGTCCCTACGGCCCGTTCGCCAGGACGTTCGCCATCAACATGCCCGTCAAGAGCGAGGCTGTGAAAGCAAACTATAAGGATGGCATACTGGAGATAACGGTGCCGAAAGCTGAGGAGACCAAGCCCAAGAAGGTGCAGGTCTCGGTTGAATAGCCACCACGGCCCTCCCCGGCCAGGTAGGAATGAGGAATGAGGTATGAGAGGTAACGTCCGGCGTGCCGGACCCGCCTCCACTCGTACCTCATTGCTCGTTGTTTTGAGAATATGGCTACAGGCTACAAGGACTACTACAAGATACTGGGTGTCGAGCGCGGCGCCTCGGAGAAGGAGATCAAACAGGCGTACCGCAGGCTCGCGCGCAAGTATCATCCGGACGTTAACCCGGGGGACAAGTCCGCAGAAGAGAAGTTCAAGGACATGAGCGAGGCTTACGAAGTCCTCTCGGACAGAGAGAAGCGCGCGAAGTACGATCAATTCGGCCAGTACTGGCAGCAGGCGGGGCAGCCTGGCGCAGGCCAGCCGCCTCCGGGGTGGGAGGAAGGCTTCGGCACGTTCGACTTCGGGCAGGGCGGGTTCGGAGACCTCTTCGATCTGCTCTTTGGCGAGGGCGGAGCGCGGACGGCAACCCGCGGCGCACGCAGGCGTACCTGGACGCCTGTCCGAGGCAGGGATGTCGAGTATGAGATCGAGGTCTCGCTGGAAGAAGCGTTCTCCGGCGCGACTAAGGCTTTTGTTGTGGACGGCCGCAGGGTCGAGGTGAAGATCCCGCCCGGGGTCAGGTCCGGCTCGAAAATACGGCTTGCCGGACAGGGAGAGCCCGGCCGCGGCACGGAGAGCGGTGACCTTTACCTTATCGTCCGCATGCGGCCCCACCCAACGTTTGAAAGAAAGGGCGATGACCTTTACACCGACGTGTCGGTTCCTTACACCGCCGCCGCGCTCGGCGGCGAGGTACAGGTGCACACGCTCGGCGGCAGGGCTAGTATGAGGGTGCCCGCGGGCACATCGAGCGGACAGACGTTCCGGCTCGCAGGACAGGGCATGCCGCGCCTGCGCGGTAGCGGCAGGGGAGACCTCTACGCACGGGTCAAGCTGACCGTGCCCAAGCACCTGTCCCAGAGGGAGCACGAGCTTCTCGCCGAGCTTGCTAAGCTGCAGGAGCACAGATAATCTCGGCTCTGAGATCCGAAGCGGAATGAGTGATGCATTATGCGGTCGATAGACAAGGATGAACCCGTTTATATGATAGGCGTCGCTGCAAAGCTCTGCTCGGTGCACCCGCAGACGCTGAGGCTCTACGAGCGGCTCGGCCTGGTCCGTCCCAAGCGCCTGGGCAGCAAGAACCGCCTCTATTCTCATGCGGACATAGAACGCCTGCAGCAGATACAGCGGCTCACCCAGGAGCTTGGGGTCAACCTGGCGGGAGTCGAGGTAATCCTCGACCTTCTTGAGAAGGTGCAGCGGATGCACGAGGAAATGGAGCGCGAGATGGACCGTATACGACAGGAGATGGAAGAGGAGATGACCCGCCGCATCCGCGAATTCACCGAAGGGCGGAGGTAAGCGCGGAATCAGGACAGGAGGGCGCCCGGGCCGGCGAGCGGCCGCGCTCCCACTCAATCTACCCAGCTCTCGTCCCGGCGGAAAAGGACCCACGCGATGAGAAGCGCGCCGGCGATTCCCGCACCGACCAGGACCACCGCCCAGACGGGGCGCCGCCCCGGTCCCTTCGAAGGGGCCGGGCCGATCGCCAGCGGAGGATCGACTCTGCCCGTCTCCACAGACCGGCGGACGAACTCGAAGAGCTTCTGCTGCCCAAGCCTCCGCTCGATATACTGGAACGAATAGAGCTTCCTCTTGTAGTCCTCTGGAATCGTGACTTCCTTGATCCTCGGATCGCCGGTCTTGAAGTAAAGGCCGCTCTCTTTGCCGGTAGAGAAGTAGACCGCAGCTCCTTCCTGAAACCACCTGGGCAGATCGGTCTGAGAGGCCAGCGCGAGGTAAGCGTGAACCAGCTCGTGGGAGAGGTTGTCAACGAGCTCGTCGTGGTATTCTGTCTGAAGCAGCGCGATGTACCTGCCGCGTATAGTGACGCCGCGCACCTCGCTTGTCTCGGACCTGCCAAGGTCTTGGAACACCCCGGCCACCTCGCGCGGCATCGCTTTCTTCGAAGCATACTTCCTGACAAAGACGAAGCCCGAAGGAGGCGGGATCTTGACGAGATCTCTCAGCTTCACGACCGATCTCACATCGGAGGTCGCGAACAGATAGGTATCGCCCGTAAGGAACTCGGCCGCCAGAACCGCCTGCCGGCGAAGCTCGCCGCAGTCCGCTGTGAACGGCGCTCGATCCAGCTCGGCTGCCACGGTCTTGCATTCAGCCGCGAACCTGCGCGCAGCCTCCCGATCTGTGAACACCGGCCTCTCCAGTTGGTCGATCTCGCCGGTTCGCACGAGGCGCGCGAGGGTCGGGCAGGCCGAGAGCACATCGCTGCCGACACGCACCCCCTGCGCCGACGCGATAGACAGGCTGACTGAGAGTAGAGCTATGGCTTGGAGCGACACTCGCACAGCGATGACCATTCAGGCTGGCGGTTGAACGGTGAACCTGGAAGCTCGGTCCACTCGCCGCCGGACGGCAGGACCCGTCCGGCGCCGCCTTCCCCCCTACTTATCTGCTTTGACCCGCCGCGCCAACTATCCTCCCATCTTCCCCGCGTTCCTCGCTTCGGTGGTCAGACTCCGGAGAGAGCGGCGAGGTTCAGCGCCCAGTGGGCAAAGATCGGCGGATAAAGGCTCTTCGAGCGGGCGTAGAGGCAGCCGAGGATGATCCCTTGAGGCAGACGGAAGACCATGTTCTCGATCGCCGGCGCTCGGATGTGCCCGACGAACGCCCACAGACCCGATGCGAGCAGAATCCCAGGCCCAAGGCCCGTTGCGCCGGTAAGACGCCTCTGCAGCACTCCACGGTAGAGCGTCTCCTCCCCCACCGCGACAACGGCCCACTGCAGCACGAAGAAGAGCGCATCCGCGGCTGTGACCTCATGCGGGAGCGACTGCCCGAGTATCCGAAGACCGACGGCAAGACAGGCCAGAGACACAAGCGACGCAAGCACGGTTTCGCCAGCCGCCCTGAGCGGCGTGTGCGGCGTTCGGAACCCGACGGCGTCCAGCAGTTGTCCACAGCGGCATCCCAGGCGCAATCTGTGGTGCCGCCTAGCCCGTTCAGTATATGCCTAGCGGTTCACCCAGCTGGCGAGCGCGCTCTTCAGGCATGCAATACGATAGCCTGCCCGGTGAGAAACCGCCGGGTACCAGTTTCCGCAGGGTTTCAGAAGCCTGTAACCTTGCCCCAGTCAGTTTGTGCTTCCTGATGAAGCGGGCCACTCTGTCAGTCACGAAGATGAACCCAGGCAGCGGCCAAACGATGAAGAAGTCGCTTCCGTCCCACTGCTTCTCATCTATGAGTAAAGCGGGATTGTCGAAGCTCGTGTAATGAAGTAATCCGCAGGCGGGGCAGCTTTCATCAAGTCGTATCCCCGATTCAGGAGGCGCTATGCCGCCCCAGCCCGTAACCACGAGTTCCCATAGAGTCGGAATCCCTACCGCAGCAGCGTCTTCGGCCTTCAGCCCCGCATTGTCGTCACACGGATCAGGACGCTTTGCCCTAACCTTTATCCGTGCCTCGACGGGTTTCACCTCAAAGCCGGTGAACCCTGCTTCCTGAAACAGTCGCAACACCCCATCCTGAATAAGACACTCGCTAAGCCAGTCCCACACAAAATCGGTGATGCTCTTGCATGTGAGAAGCACCCTTAGATCGGTTGTCCTTTTTCCTCCCCGCATGTGGTCGGGGTCAAGCGAACAGAGTATCTGCTCAACGTCCATGTCGTCGGCCCATTCAGCAAGACCCCGGTTACCTTCAGGTGGAGAAAGGCACCAGAATTTCAGCCCCGCAGTGGTCATTTGATCCTAAACTTCCTCTTCATATACTCCAGTTGTTCAAGGATCTCTTTCCTACTCGGCTTCCGGTTTTCTCTGAAGAACTCTCTCCACATCTTGTTCCAGTTCTCAGGGCCGGTATGCAACCCACCCGGTTTGAGCCTGTGACCTGCCTTCGACATCGGAATCTTGAGCTTCTCTACATCCAATCCCGCGCGCTTCAGGAACGGCGCGAACTCCTTGGCCTTCGGCAGCAGGTGGTGCATCTCTATGGCACTACGTGCGGCCTCAATACCTTTCGAGCCGCCCTTGGCGACTTTCGCGGCTTTGGCTGCCCTGCTTGCCTTTGTAGCCGCCTTCACTCCCTTCGCCGCTATCTTCGCGCCCTTAGCGGTGTAGCTGCCGGGCACGAACGGCATGGCGGCGGCAGTAATGTCCCACGCAAGATACCCGACGCCTGCCCACGACGGGTTCTTTATCAAGTCGTAGATGCTCCAGGCGATCCCGCCGATGTCGGCAATTGTCTCAAGAACCTGCCCGTCAGGATCGACTCTGCCAACCGGGTTGTTGCCGCAGTAGGCATAGTCATTGATGCCGAGCATCGGGTCACGTGTTATGAACCGGGCCGTTATCGGGTCGTAGTACCTTATCCCCATCAAGACAAGAGGGGTATTCTCACTCGACGGCCTTGTCTCATGGTCGGTGTAGGCTCCCCACTGCCCCGCGAACCCCGGCGGGTCGGGCGTGGTGAACATCGTTCCGCTCGAAGTCTGATCCCACCAGGGCTTACCGAAGGCATCATACACCACGGTCTTCTGAGCAAGACCATCCCCTGTTCCGCTGTAGAACCGCTGCACGAGCGAACCGAGGTGATCGAAGCTGTAGACGTAGTAGGTCGTCGGAGCCGAGCTTCGCATGGCAAGGCCGTTCGGCCCGTAGTTGTAGTACCAACTGGTGCTGCCGTCAGCCTTGAACTCAGCGACAACCCTGTCACCGTCATAGAGGAAGTAGTCATAGCCGCAGGTCGAAGTGTGTCTCCAAGCTCTCAAGCCGTCGCTTCTGAAGGCAAGGGAGAACGTGCCATTCCTGCCTCCGGTTATACTTGCAGGCAGGTCTTCATAGTCATAGCCGAACCCGAAGCCCCGATAGCTGGTCGCGTTGCCGTTGGCATCGTAGGAATACCCGGTTCCGGCTATCTGGTTGTTCGAGTTATGGCTGTTGAGGTAGAGGTCTCGAACCTGGGTTGCGTTGTCGGCGCCGTCATAGTCGAAGTAGAGTTCGTAAAGGTCGGCTCCGCCGGAGATCGCTCTTCTCTCATGGATGAGCCGGTCATTGTCATCGTAGTCGTAGTAGACTACTCCGCTCCGCGCGGACGCGCTGCCGACCGAGGGTATCGTTATCGTTGCCTGCAGCAGGTTCCCAGGCATCCATGGGGAAACAGCGGCAGTGCCAGGGCGGGCCAGAAGCAGCACCGTTGCAAGAAGAACAAACAAACTGACTGCTTTCCAGCGTTTCTGTGACATTCGGTGTTCCTCATCAATGGAAAGAGGTCGGGCGGCTGAATACAATTGCCGCCCGACCATACCCAACGTTAGTCCACGATGGCTCCTTTATCAGGTCATATGTGCTCCAGCCGATGCTGGCGATGTTCGGGCTGGATGGATAGATATCCAGCCCGAACAGGTTAATCAGAGAGCCGTCCTATGCTTTGTTCTTTGGATTGCATTCATGGGGAACTAAGAAGCCCATGACATCATCGAGCACTATGCCCCTGGGATTAGGCTCATCATCCTCCTGCAATCCTTCCTCAAGGAACTCCTGAAGGACTACATCACTAAGCGTTTCGAGTTGTTCTTCAGTTAATACCTCCACACCGACCTTGTTTGCCAGAGGCAGTAACTCTGGACGGCGCTTTGCCACGACTTCGCGTAGAACCTGGATCATTTCTTTGCTACGCACAGTGACCACCTCCGTCCTTACCGTTTGATTCGGTAAGCTTTACTACTCTTGGCGATGACCGTGATGACTTCGCCTTTCTTGTTCAGGACGACCTTGGCGGATTTGCCAATGTATTGGATTGACCCATCAGCCTGCGGAACAATCTTCACAGGGTTTCTGACTGCATCCAGTATTGCTCTAGGTGAGACTCCATGTCCTTGACGGGATATTGCTCGGTTTATGCCGTGCTTTGTGTACCCGGTGATCTTACCTAAAACGGGTCTTCTAGTCGGCCCCACAATCTTGGCCGTTGATCCCACCTTTGCCAGCGAGCCTGCTTTTGCGTATGGGGCAGCAACCGCAGCAACCGTTGTAAGGACGGTTCCGAAGGACTGACCAAATTCCCTCGGGTTACTTGTCGTTGCCCAGGCGGTATAACCCTGTTTAGTCCCTTGCCAAAGTGCACTTCCAGCAGCACGTATGCCTTGTTTTCTCGCAATATTGTAGAGACCTTTTCCACCCTTGTACCAGTTCACCGGGTTTAGCACGTCCCCATATCCCTTTTCTCGCTCAATCCGCAGAGATTGCCGTTGTCGCTGTTCGACTGATGTAAGTATTTCATGGTTCTAGCGGAGAAAAGTGGCTCGTGAACCGTCCACTACGCCCTTCACGAGCCACATAGCGATTCTCTGCTAGTACGGCTGCCCGGTTTAGTCGAGCTCCTACACTTACTCCAACTGATTGCGAAAGGCATCGCGTGCCCGTCGCTTCGCCTCGACAAGCTCTGGATAATATGGCACCTCAGTCGGTTTCCTTTCGCAGAACTGAATCAGAATATCAGCAGCTTCGTCAATGCTCTTGTAAAGCCTCAGCATATTCGCTACTGCGGAAAACTCTACCTCATCGCCACCAGACTTTTCCTGTATCATCTCGGTCTCGGTTGACAAATCACTCCTATGAGACAGCCGCACAAGGAAAGAACCGTCCATAAAATTTAGGTCCACCTCTTCCTTGGCTCCGTATTTATAGTCGGTGAGAGCATTGAGCCACCACCCAACAATAACCACGGGAAAGTCGTCCCACACATCTTCGGGGAACGCAAAGCTCCCAGAAGAGAAGTAGATAATCCCTGTCACATATCCCTTAGATGAATGTGCGGTAGTAAGTGATTCTGGTTTAACATACACTTCCACCTCTGCCACTGTCATGACTATCTCCTTTCGGTAGCATACGATCTGCCAGCCGAAAACCAGCCTCAGTAGGGCCAAGCACTCTCAATTTCTTTCGTGCGAGTGTTTACCCACATCCGTATTCGGAGGCCATTGCTTGTTCCGATGACCTAGACTTGGTCTCCCTGCGTCTTAACGCGCTTTCCATAGCGGTACGCGTTACGGATTGCCTTCGCTATCTGCGATGAGCTCATATTCGCTGGGAACAGCGACTTCCTGCTGCTCTGTACTGCACGTGCACCTCGTGCCGTGTGCCCGGAAAGTATGTGCTCCACGTTTATCCCGATCTTTTTCCAAGCAGGCAGGTTGACCGCCTTTATGCCCCTGCCGATGAGAACCTTCCCGGAATTACTTGCCACTGGCTTGAGTGCTTGTCTGGCTACCCTTCGCCCAGCGGCCATTGCCCCGAGCTTCCCAATCCCCTTGACGCCTAACTTGATGCCCCCCTTCACCAGGGGCCTCACCAGGGCAACGTCAGTCGCCGCGAGTACCAAGTTGCCGATACCTCGGAATGGGTGTCCAGTCTGGAAGCGATGTATTGCTTGACGTCCTGATCCCCAGACTGGAATCAGGCTCTCCCAGAACCCCGGTTCGCCGACATCCATGCCAAGTGGGTCAATCCATCCAACCGGGTTATTCTCACAATACGCGTAGTCATTGACGCCGAGCATCGGATCGCGTGTCACGAACCTTGCGGTTATCGGGTCGTAATACCTTATCCCCATCAGGACAAGGGGAGTGGCGGTCTGGGATGTCCTGGTCTCATGATCGGTATAGGCTCCCCATTGACCGACGAAACCTACGTTTGCTGGAGAGGTTGTGTTGCTGCCTGATCCCGTCTTGTCCCAGTACCTCTTTCCGAACCCGTCATAGCCGGACGAGCGGCGGATCGAGCCTGACCCGGAACTGTAGTAGTGAGTCTGGACGTGCGAGCCAAGCGGGTCGAAGCTGTACGTAAGGTACTGATTCGTGCCCGTGCTATCGCGCCGTTGTATCAGCCCATTGGGACTGTAAGCGAAGGCTCCATCCAAACTCAGGTTGCCGTCTATATCCAGTTCACAGATAACATTGTCGCCGTCATAGAGGTAGTACGTGAACCAACTGCCCCCGGACTTCCATGCTCTCAGGCCATCCGCGCGGAAGGCAGTAGTGATCTCGCCATACATGCCTCCTGTGATGGATGTTGGCAGGTCTTCGTAGTCATAGCCGAACCCGTAACCACGGTAGCTGGTTGCATTGCCGTTAGCATCATAGGCGTAACCAGTTTCGGCAATCTGATTGTTCGAGTTGTAGTTTGAGAAGTAGAGGTCGCGGGCCTGTGTTACGTTATCAGCACCATCATAACTGAAGCTGACATCGTAGGCATAGGTCGCGTCGTTGCACGTTCTCTGCTCATGGATCAGGCGGTCGAGATCGTCGTATCCGTAGGTCAGTGATCCCGTCAGTTGCTTCGGATTCCCGCTTTGCAGCCAGGCTTGGGGAATGTTGTAGTTATAGCTCAGCAGGTTCGCTGCCGGATCGTAAGTTAGGCTCGTGAAGTACGATGCCATACCGTTTGATCCCACGTTAGACAGGCTGCGCACGAGGCCCCGTGTGTCGTAGAGATAGGTCGTGGTCGACTCAGGGGTTTTCTGTTTGATCAGCCTGCCAGCTTTATCATAGACGCACTGAATCTTCATGCTGGCCGTCATCCAGGGCGGGCTTACCTTCACGACGAAATTGTATTCAGTGTCGGAGTCATAGAAGTAGTTGTAGTTGTACGTGCCTGCAGGCGTGTCCATCGACCTCCGGCTGCCGTCTGGATTGTAGGCATACGAGATGGTTTTCGAGGGAACCGTTCCCGCATAGTCGGTCGTGACAGTCATAACGAGGTCGTTGTCGTCATAAGTGTAAGTGACTGTACCGGTTGCGTCGGTCACGCTCCACATGCGGCCATAGCCGTCGTATGCAAGGCTGACATCCGTTCCGGTCGGGTAGTCGATAGAGGTTAGATAGCTCTTGGTGACATCATAACCGTAGTTGGTAGTCCTGGCGAGCGCGTCGATACGCTTGCTCAGGTTGTGGTCAGCGTCATACTGCCACTGATAGAGTTGGCTGCCCGGATAGCGCATGCTGGAGACATTTCCGACGGCATCATAATCAAAGGAAGTCGCGTGGTTGTTGATGTCCCTGACTTCCTTGAGCCGGTAGAGAGCATCGTAGGCATGATTTGTCCTCAGAACGTCGCCCAGGACTTCCTTTAGCTCACTCTCCTTCCCGGAAACGGTGTCTATCCTTCGGGAACTAGTCCCGTCCTCCCCGAATAGCTCTGCGTATAGAAGCTCCCCGCCCGGATAGTTGTAACCATAGACCCCGTGGGTGCGCAGGTTCGTATCGGTGCCGGTCGGCGCATACCAGATGTCGGTCACCTGATCCTCGGTGTTGTAAGCAAGTGTCGTCCTGTGGCGCAGGTAGTAGTCACTGGGATCGGGCGGACTACCGATCAGCGGGTCTGCCACCTCAATCAACCGCCCGCGACTGTCATATCTCAGGTGCGTACGACTAAGCAACTTACCGTTGATGGGGTCGCCCTGGTAGACTGAGATAACTATCGGGTGATCGAGCTTCTCGGTGGTGGAGTACGAATAGTCTACGTCCTGATCGTACTTGTAGACGGTCGTGGTCACCTCCCGGATGTCCGGGTTCGCGTCTGTTCCCAACCCCGGCGGAGTAGTGATCGTCTCCACATTCCCCATCGCGGTATAGGTGTATGTTGTGGTAACGCGCTCACCTGTCCCGGATGTGTTCGGCTTGGGAGAGTTGACGTGCCACAGCAGACCATTGGCGTAATAGTCGAACGTGGTTGATGTCTTCGTCCCTGTCTGAACAGAGGTCGGCCTGAACGGACTCCCCGGATTGGTGTAACCGTACAGGGTTACAAGGTTCGTCTCGTCCGTAACCTGAGTCGCGCTGCCGTAGCTGTCGTAGAGAACGGAGATTTGCTTGTTGTTCTTGTTTGTGAATCTCCACGGACGCTTGGCGACGTTGTACTCTATGGTCGTCTCTTTGCCGTTGGCATCAACAGTCCCAAGCTCTTCTTTGTTCGTGCCGATCTTCTGAGTCCAGCACTCGACTATTCTCCCGGTAGGGTCTTTGTCGAACACCTGTGTTCGACCTTGGCCTCCGACTTGCCCGTAGATGTAAGACCGGCTGTTGTTGTTTGCGTCCTTTATCTCCTCGACCCGACCCTGCTCATCATAAATTATTGGATGTCCACGGTATGGATCGATCCCTGCCGGGTCGGGGACTTCCACCTGTGTCAGGTAGGGGATGCCGCCAATCTGCTGATAAGTGTAACGCCACCTCAGATTGACAGCCGGGCTTACCTGAGACACCGACTTGAGAATCGTCGCGCCGGCCTCTGAGACGAAGCTGTAGGTCGCGGTTCTGGACGCGGGCACGTCTGTGACGATCAGGCTGCCAGTGGAGTAGTTGAAGTCGAGCAGCTTGTTCACTCCCGCTGAGTCAGTCGAAATGCTCTGGAGACTGGTATCAGCATTCCGGTTGACGTAGATGCTGTTACCCTGGATGTCGGAAATCTTCCTCAGTCTGTAAGGCGAACCCGCCGCGGAGGTAAACTCCCACTTCGTCTCGTCAGGGAACATTATCCGTATCCAGTTCCACAGTCCCGGCGTACCGGACGTCTCCCCGGTGACCACGTACGATCCGCCCATCGGAGTGAATACACCGGTTGGGACGTTGTTCTCGATCACCGGCCTCAGTGTGTCGGCTGCGCCATCCGGGAAGACCAGTCTGAGGTCGCCCCAACCGGCGTCATCACGGACTATCTTGACATCATAGTTGTGAACCCATCCGACTGAGAGACCTACAGAGCCAATGCCTGTTTCGACCAACTTGCTTCGATACAGACGTGTGAACTCAGCATCAGGGCCGAACGGGTTTACCGCAACGATGTCTGGGTCGGGGTCGTTGTTATACGCGCCGGTGGCGAGATCGACGGAGTCAGCGGACGAAGGCCCTGTTCCGCCTGCGTCGAACGAATCAGACGGTGTGAACTCCTCCTGCCAGGCGTCAACGGGGTCGTAGACTACGGGAGTGCCTGCCTGGTAGATCACCACGTCGTTCTGGTCACGCGGGCGAAGCGTGCGAATTATCCTCTGGCTTCCGAAGTCCTCACTCCCACTGATCCCCGCGACGGACACATACCAGCCCTCAAGCGAAGGCAATATGGAAGCCTTCCCACTGGTCGGCCAGTCCCAGCTTACCTTGACTCCAACATGACCAGAGTCGTCATCGAAGCCCGTACCGTCGTCTATGTAGAAGCACTTGTTGGTAACATCAACCAATGTCACCCGGCCCCAGATCCTGACGAGCAGCCCCTTGTTGTACAGACCGACGCCGGAGCCGTAAGGCCAGTTCACACTCGGCGTAAATACGTTGAAATCTCCGCCGCCGAGGGTTCTATTCGGCATCCCGAGGGGTTTTGGTTCTCCGGGGTGATCGACATAAGTTACGCCGTCAGCTCCGGCGTCTATCTCGCGTTCCATATCGGTGCCCGTTCCGATTGTGCCGCTTACGTCAACTTCGTCTCCTCTTTCGATATCCACGCTGCCGGTGTAGAGGACTCGAATACCGGCTGCACGGTTTGGTTCCTGGACGTATATCGCGTTCGGAAAATCGGTGCGGTCAGCGGAGACGATCTGCCCTGTGAGCGTAACCGATTCTCCGTCTCCGAACGTCCTTGCGTATGCTATGGCAGCCTCTTCAGGAATTGCCTGCACACTTCCCTCGACATCTTCAGTCTGCCAGTTCGGGCCGGAGTCTACCTCTATCCAGTACTCGTCGTGTTCGTTCTTCTGAATAGTCCCGACGATCTTGTTGATTCTTCCGCTGAGCGTAGACGAGCCGGAGTAATAGACGGTAATACTGTCTGCCGGGCTGTCTTGTCCGAGAGTGAATTGAGTAGTCGTCGCATCGCCGAATGGACGGCATTGAAGCTCAACCATAAGACGGGCCGTGGGGCTGTATGCCGCCCTGGCATCGGCTATAGTTGCACAGTAGATAGGAGGGGACGAAGAAGATGGTGAGTCGGGCAGCGGAGGCAAAGGTTCTTCGTCCACAGTCATCGCACTGGCTGTCTCGGCAGTATCATCGCTTGCAAGATCAGCAAGTGTTCGCTTGTAGGGCCAGTCGATGCCGAGACTCTTTAGTGGTAGATACGGAATCGGACGGCCTTTGGAGGAGCAATAGATAGCCACATTCTCAGGGGAAACGATAAGGACTCTTTGAGTAAATGGCCTGCCGTCTCTTTTGGAGACACCTGAGTGGGTAGAAAGCACACCGGACACATCGCAATTCCAATGCGAGGACACCGGTAAAGGTCGAGTAGAAACGACCACAAGACGGGGATGCTCAGCAGGAGGTTGCGGTTCGCCAGTTTCCTTGATTGCGAACGACCGACCGCTCTTTCCACGCCATACGATCTCGACATTTGGGATAGTTGCTCCGCTGCCGTCAGGCTGGGTAAGACTTGCGCCTATGTCGTCTTGGGCAATCGCGGCGTGAACAGCGGTTGGTAGCCCCAAGAGGGCGACTGCAAGAAAGCCTATCAAGGCAATTCCTAACGGGTACTTCATAATCCAGATCCAACTCCTTTCTATCAGTCTTGCAGTCTTGAGGTAGTGCCTCAGCAAACGGGGTTTCCGATGCATCTACACAGGCATCCCTCCCACGCCTCCGACCACAGACGTAACCGGACATCGACCCATTGCAACCTTTTGCCTGAGGAAGGACAGTAAATGGCCACCTTTGCCCCTCCACGTCTGTTCGCTATGGTCTGCCATTTCACCTTCTCCCTCCTTTGGCACAATAGACAAGCGCCGCATCGGCTCAATGTTACTCTGAGCCGATTTACGAAGCACGGCCCCGACCGCGCAGCCGCCCCCTTCGACAAGCCCATCCTTCGAGGCGCTCAGGACGGCCGGGTCGCGCCAGATTCCACTCGCGGTTCCTGAACAGTTGCGAAGCTGATTGAGCAAAAGCTCGGTACGGTGTAAACTGTACGTGTGCGACATAAGATCACGGCTGAGCATCCCCAGAGACCCGCCTGGAAGCCTGTCCGGTTCGTCCCCAGACTCATCTTCTGGGAGACTACGGCAGCGTGCAACCTCAAATGCATCCACTGCCGTGCCTCAGCCCTTGACTTCCGCTCACCCGACGACCTTTCTACCGAGGAATCCTTCGCGCTCCTCGACTCCATAGCCTCCTTCGCACAGCCGGTGATGGTGCTTTCCGGCGGCGAGCCGCTCGTTCGCGACGATATCTACGACATCGTCTCGCACGGGACGTCGCTCGGCCTCAGGATAGTCCTCGCGACCAATGGGACGATGCTCACGCCGGAGGCCGCGCGGCGGCTGAAAGAGGTGGGTATTCGGCGCATCAGCGTAAGCATTGACGGGGCATCGGCAGGCACGCACGACGCATTCCGCCGCCAGCAAGGGGCGTTCGACGCAGCCCTGGCAGGTATCGAGAACTCCAAGGCAGCCGGCATCCCCTTCCAGATCAATACGTCGATCACCAGGCACAATCTTGCCGAAGTGCCCGATATCCTCGACCTGGCTGTCCGCATCGGCACGGTCGCCCTGCACATCTTCCTGCTCGTGCCTACCGGCTGCGGCAAAGAGATCGCCGACGAGGAGATGATCACCCCACAGCAGTACGAAGATATCCTGAACTGGTTCTACGACAAGTCCAAGGAAGTGCCGATCAGTCTGAAGGCAACCTGCGCGCCGCATTACTTCCGCATCATGCGCCAGCGGGCGGCGCAGGAGGGCGTGAAGATAACGCCGCAAACCCACGGCTTCGAGGCCACTACCAAAGGCTGCCTGGCAGGAACCGGTGTATGCTTCATATCTCAAAAGGGCGATGTCTATCCGTGTGGCTACCTGCCGGTTCTCGCTGGCAGCGTCCGAAAGACTCCCTTCCCAGAGATCTGGAACGAATCGGAGCTTTTCAGGGTGCTTCGGGACGAGTCGCTGCTCGAGGGCAAGTGCGGCCCGTGCGAGTTCAGGAACGTGTGCGGCGGCTGCAGAGCGCGCGCCTACGCCGAGACCGGCAACTTCCTGACCGAAGAGCCATACTGCGCGTTTACGCCTTACAGGCTGAGGGGGCGGAATTGAGGAGCGGGCGGCCCTCCATAACCCATGACCTTTCACATGACCAGATCATCCGCTACAGCCGGCAGATCGCGCTGCCGGAGGTGAGCGGCGCGGGCCAGAGAAAGCTTCGCGCGGCGCGTGTGCTCATCGTCGGCGCCGGGGGCCTCGGCTCGCCTGCCGCGCTCTACCTCGCCGGCGCAGGCGTCGGGACCATCGGCATCGCCGACGGTGACATCGTCGATCTGCCGAACCTCCAGCGCCAGGTGATCCACACGACAGCCTCGGTGGGCGTGCCCAAGGTCCAGTCCGCCGCGGCAGCCGTCGCGGCGCTCAACCCCGAAGTAACCGTCGAGCCGTGGGGGCGCGTCACAGAGGAGAACGCCGAAGCCATTATCGGCCGGTACGATCTCGTGATTGACGGGACCGACAACTACCCGTCCAGGTACCTTCTGAACGACTGCTGCATCCACCTGGGCAGGCCGCTCTGCCACGGCGCGGTGCTCGGCTTCGAGGGTCAGGCGACGACGGTCCTTCCGGGCCGTCCGCCGTGCTACAGGTGTATCTATCCACAGCCGCCGACGCAGGGCAGCGTGCCCTCCTGCGAAGACGCGGGGGTCCTGGGCCCCGTGCCGGGCGTCATCGGCGCCATCCAGGCCGCCGAGGCGATCAAGGCGATCCTTACGATCGGCGAGCCGCTCTCAGGCCGCCTCCTGATCTACGATGCGCTCTCGATGGAAGCGCGCATATTGCGCGTATCGGCGGACCCGGACTGTCTTGCCTGCGGCGGAGGGAGGTGAGCCAATGCCGGTACGTATCAAGATACCTGCTCCCTTCAGATGGTTCGCTGGCGATCAGCGCGAGCTGTATCTGGAGTGCACCGACCTGGCCGGGCTAGCTGCTGCGATCCGAGAGATGTACCCCGACCTCGCGGCACGCATCTGCGAACCCGACGGCGGCGTAAAGGACTTCATCAACGTCTACGTGAATGGCGACGACATGCGCTTCCTCTCCGGCTTGGAGACCCCGCTTGCCGACGGAGACGAGGTGCTAATCGTCCCTGCACTGGCTGGCGGCTGAGGAACGCTCGCCAGCACGCGCCGCCTGCATCGCATCCATCTGCTGACCGGTATGCCGCGGCGCAACTGCTTGCGGTAGATCAGCACCGGGTCCAGAGGACCCCGCGCATCGTCATCAGTCGCTCCTCCCATGGGCCGCCGCAGCCCGAAGCCGAGCGCAGAGAATCCAGCCGTTGCCGAACATTTTTCTTTTGAAAAGTTGCCAGTCACGGTATAATAGACGTGACTTCTGGAACTGCCGCAGGGCGATGGTCGATTAAGCTCTATGGCACGGGCATCAAGGAATCGGAAGGTAGACAGGTCCCACTGGGTACATTAGGCAACCCCCATCCCTGAACGGCCCGGAAATCCTGAAAGTCGGTTGGTTCATAACTCAAGTATGGGGGGACAGCAAGTGGCCCAGGACAAGACACTGGTATGTCGCGACTGCGGCAGCGAGTTCACGTTCACCGAAGGTGAGCAGCAATTCTTCGCCGAGCGCGGCTTCAGCGAACCGGTCCGGTGCAAGCCGTGCCGCGATGTCCGCAAGGCGCAGAAGTCCGAGCGCAGCTTCGACCGAGGCGGCGAAAGACAAAGGCGCTGGTAGATGATCGCGTGCAGTGGGCGGGAGGTTATCCTCCCGCCCATTGCTATGTACCGACCCAGCAGGACGGGGATCAGCGCGGGTTGCGGACGTGGACAACGAGGATATTCGTCATCGGGAGCGCGGGCGCGGCAAGGGTTCTGCCTCTGTGGTAGAGGCCGCAGGCCCCTCCTCCGTCCAGGTTCATTGCCTCCTCGGCCCCCAGGTCGAGCATTACCTTTGCGAACTGCTCCAGCGTCAGATCCGCCTTCGCAGTTACGAGCAGCAGCTTTCCCTTCCTGCCGATGCCGATCCCGGATCGCCATGCCCTCTTGGATAGGCTCTCCGGCGCAAAGCCGTCAGCAACCGGGTCGAGCGCAACCCTCCCCTTGTGGACAAGCCTCGGCCCTGCCGCAACTCCCCATCGGTAGCCTGACCACCGGAACCCGCGCTTCCCACGCCTGATGAACACCACGTTGCCCGCTCTGGTCACTGCGATCGCGTTTCGCTGGCCTCCCCGGCTTGCGAGCCTGCCGTCGATCAGGATATCGCCTACCGGCCTCATTCGCTCATCGTAGTAGGTGCCGTTGATCGCGGCGTAAGGCTTCATCCTGGAGATCATATCGGAGAACGGCTCGCTCTGGCCGCGGCCGCCCTTAGCCAGCGCCGGCCGTAACTCGACTCCAGGCCCGAGCTGGATCTCGACAACCTTGACGCGCTCATCCGCCGGAAACCGAGGCCTGGCCGCGTATGCCAAGGCAATCGCGGCCCCCGCAGCGGCAACGACGAGCGCTAGTCTTGCCGATCCGCCAGTCCTGCCTGCAGTCCCCATGTCCGATCCCTTCTCACCCGCCAGCTCAAGAAAAAGCTGCCCTGTCCCGAGCGGACGTCAACGACAGTGTAGCACTCGGGCCATCGGAAGTGAAGCCATCTTTCCCACCCGGCTCGATGTCCGCCCTACCCTGCCCGCTGTCACCTGTCGCCTATCACCTGCTGCCTGCCGCCTGTTTCACTGCGCACGAGTGTGAGAAGCAGCAGCACAGCCAGCGTCGAGGTCGCGGCGCCGTAGTAGAAAGGAGCGGCGTGGCTCACGTGGTCCCACAGGACGCCAGCGATGACGCTTGCCGGAAGCAGACAGAGGCTTTCGATTGTGAAGTAGGCTCCGATCACGGTACCGCGGATTTCCGGAGGAGCGAGATCGGCTGCGAAGGCCCGCAGCACACCGGCGGTCAGGGCATAGTACAGTCCGTAGATGAGGAAGAGCACCCAAGCCGCGGCGGGCGTCGCCGCCAGGCCGAAGCCGAGGTAAGTCAGGGCGAAAACCAGCAGCCCCGCCAGCACTACGGGCGCGCGCCCAACCTTGTCCGATAGCATCCCCGCCGGCAGCGTAAAGATGGCGGCAACCGCGTTGAAGACTATGTAGATCAGAAGAATCTGAGCGAGCGTCGCCGGAAAACTGTGCGCACGCATGATGAGGTCTTTTGCTCGCAGGATCAGGAAGTCATCACTCGAGTTCCCGATCGAGAAGACAGCCACGACGAGCAGGAAACGCTTCAAGCGAGGGCTGAGCACGCGCCAGTTGACCTTCGGCGGCGCCACGGGCCGAGCTTCCTTCGGTTTCTCCGGCACGAAGATAGCCAGAACTGCCACCCCGAGCAGGGCTGGAACGGCGGCGATGAGAAACACCGCCGTGAAAGCATGCCTCTCGCTCTGCCTGATGAAGAACGTGATTATGATCAGTGCGGCGAGCGGACCGAGCACCGCGCCTGTCGTGTCCATCGCTCGGTGGAAGCCAAAGGCCTTGCCGCGAATCTCCTGGGGCGCGGCCTCGGCAATGATCACATCGCGCGGGGCGGAGCGTATCCCTTTGCCGAACCGGTCGGCGAACCTGACCACGAGAACGTGGTGCCAGGTGGTCGATACGGCCAGGAACGGCTTGGCTACCGACGACAGACCGTAGCCGAGCACTGCAAGCAGCTTGGGCCTGCCGAGCCGGTCGGCGAGCCATCCGGCGTAGACACGGAGAAGGCTCGCCGTGCTCTCTGCGACCCCCGCGATCACCCCGATGTCTGTTGCGGGTGTCCTCAGCACATTCTGAAGGAAAAGCGGGATCAGCGGCACCAGCATCTCCGTCGAGAGGTCCGTGAGCAGGCTCACCACTCCCAGCGTGACGATAGTGCGAGATAACCCCAGCAGCCCTTTTTTCTGCGTCCCGTCTCCGTCGTTCATTGCTGTTCAGTCCGTCCCGCGGCCAGGCACTCAGCTCCGGTCAACAGAGCTCCGGGCAGGCCACCGCCCCAGCCATCGGCCGAAAGCCGCCAGGCCATTATAGGCTACGAGGCAATCGCGGAACAAGCTCTTCAATAACATATCATCATCCAGTTATAGTGTTGACATGCTCTGCGCCAGTGCTATAATGGTGGTGGTCGTGGTCCTTTCCTGGACCGGAGCAGCCTTCCACCTCAGGTAGGCAACCGCTTTGACTGACGCAGGCGGAACCATTTGCGAGTGCGGCTCGCAATCCCCGTGCGCGCTGTCCTGACCCGAGCGGGTGCGGCTGGTGATAGTGGCACGATGAGTGACGCTGGTATGAGCATAGCGGGGCAGGTGAACGGTGGCACAACAACTGTGGCCGGGATGCTGGCCGACATAGTCCACGAACTGTCATCGGTAGCCGAGCCGGCAGACCGCATCCGGAACGTGCTCCGGGTGCTCTGCCAACTGGTTCCGAACAGCGCAGCTGCGCTCGGCATCTGGACGGACGACTGGCGGGTATTCTACTGCCCGGAATCGGCGGACTCGGACGAGCTGGAGATAGCGCTTCTCGAACACTACCGCGCTCTGACAGGAGGGACGGAACCGGCTCAGGTTGCTCGACTGACCCACGGCAGCAGCATCAAGGACCTGGCCCTGCAGCAGACCGAGGTCGGGTCCGGCAGTTTCCTCAGCTTGCCCGTAGTTGGTGCGGACACAGTCCTTGGCATCCTTCAGGTCTATAGCGATGAGACGGAAGCGTTCTCGCTGGCTCACCTGAGCGTCGTGTCGGTAGTCGCGGGGCAGCTCGGCTCTTACGTCGCTCTACTGCGGGCGCAGGCGGAGGAAGGCGCCGGGCGGCAGGAGGTCCAGAACCTGCGCAGGGACGCCGAGCCGTGTGCGCAGGAAACGGCGACACTCGCGGCAGAGGCCATACGACGAGCGGAGCAAGCCGGCGAAGCTCAGGAGATACTCCGGGCCCTTATGGATTACATCCCCGAGGGGATCGTGATCGCCGACGCGCCTGACGTGACAATACGAATGGTGAGCAGGTACGGCCTGGAGCTGGCAGGCCGGCGGCGGGAGGATCTCGAAGGCATATCTGCTGGCCAACTCGCGCAGAGCTGGGGTGTCTTCCGGGCCGACGGCGTGACTCCGGCCTCCGACGATGAGCTGCCGCTCGTGCGCGCCGTCAAACGCGGGGAAGTCGCCTCAGACGAGGAGTGGATTCTGCGGCGGCCGAGCGGTGAGATGATACCATTGCTGTGCAACGCCGGCCCGATCCGGGACAGCAGCGGCAGCGTCGTCGGTGGCATCCTGGCGTTCCGTGACATGCGGGCCATCAAGGCAGTCCATCAGGCGTTGGAGTCTGAGTTCCTCCGCCAGCAGAAGATCGCCGAGACCTTGCAGCGGGCGTTGATGAGGGACCAGTTCACTCGTGAGCTGCCCGGATACGGGATTGCGGGCACCTACAAGGCCGCGCTCAGAGAAGCCGAGGTAGGCGGTGACTTCTACGACGTTTTCGACCTGCCCGATGGCCGCGTAGCGCTAGTGATGGGTGACGTGTCGGGCAAGGGCCTGGAGGCTGCGATATTCACCGCGATGGCCAAGTATACGCTCCGCGCCTACGCCTATGAGAACCCCGAGCCGGGCTACGTGATGGGACGCTTGAATGACGCCCTCTGCGAGTATACTCCGCAGACGCTGTTTATCACCGTATTCTACAGCGTGCTTGATCCAGCTGCCGGCACGTTGGTCTACGCCAATGCGGGTCACGACGAGCCGCTCTACTACTCTGCCAGGCTCGGATGCGCCATGCCGCTGGACATCACCGGCCGCGCGACCGGAGTCCTACCAGCAAGCACCTATGGCCAGAGAACACTCACGCTGGAGCCGGATGACGTGCTGCTGGTCTACACGGACGGCGTCACCGACGCCAGGCAGGGGGACAAGTTCTTTGGGATCGACGGCCTCTCACGCGCCTTCGTTGACAGCGCAGCCTTGGACGAATCTGCCATCGCGGACGCCGTTCTTGCAGCAGCTTCCGAGGCCGCCGCGGGCGATCTCCGTGACGACGCAGCCGTGCTGGTCGTCAAGGCTGGAACGGCCGGGCATTATGCAGTTGCAGATAAGGACAAGCGATAGGCCTCCCCACGTCGAGGTGACGGGCGAGATTGACCGCTCCAATTGCTGGCGTCTCAGAAGGACTCTGGACAGGCTGATCGAAGAGGGCCATAGCCGCCTGGCGCTCGACCTCGGGGGCGTCGCATTCATCGACTCGAGCGGCGTCGCCGTCCTGATCGGCTGTGCGAAAACGCTTAACGAGAAGGGCGGGGCGGTCAAGGTCCTCGGCTGTAACGCGACAGTCTACCGGATCCTCTTCGGCTGCGGGCTCACAGCGCTCTTTGGCATGGGCGAGCAGCAGCCCGCTTACGCAGCCGCCGCGGGGCCGAAGGACCGATGGCTCGTATGCTCGTTCAGCGTCCCTGCAAGCACCCTCTCTCCATCCATTATCCGCGACAGGATCGGCCAGGTTATTGCGGACCTGCCTCTTTCGGAAACGGAGGTGGCGGACGTCAAACTCGCGGTCGGCGAGGCCGCCACCAACGCGGTCAAGCACGGAAGCAGGGGAGGCCTGGGCAGAATCTCGGTTCGCTGTGTGGCCGACCATCAGGCTTTGACCATAGAGGTCAGCGACGACGGCCCCGGCTTCGACCGGTCTGCCGTGCCGCCGCCTGATTGGCAGGACTACCCGACAGGCGGTATGGGGATTGCCATAATGGAACTGGTGATGGACCGGGTAAGTTTCCTGCAGTGCAGCGGCACCACGGTCCGCATGCTGAAGCGGCTCAGGCAGCCGCAGGCCGGCTGCTGATCACCCAAGTACCTGCACCGGGCGGAACCTTGTGTGGTCAACAGCGGCGAGGCAGTAACGTATCCCTCCAACATCCCCCTCCAGATACGACCCCGTCCCTTTGTGCACGTGACCGTAGACCAGGACATCTACAGAGAACTCCTCGAGTACCCTCCTGAAGTCGTTCGGCTGGAGGCTGAGGTCGAATGGAGGATAATGAAGCACGGCAATCCTGATCCCGACGTCAGCAGGCAGGGATTCGAGCGCTCGGCGGAGGTAGCGGAGCTCGCGCTCGTACACCTTAACGTCACCCTGGGCCGGCCCTTCCAACCCGTAGTCTTCGAGCCTCCACCCCCGCGTGCCAGCGATCCCCAGGCTGTCGACGACGGCGCTCGTTCCTTGGAGCAGCGTGATGCTCGCACCAAGCATCCGCTGTATCCTGTTGGTGGCCTCCCTGCGCCACCAGTAGTCGTGGTTGCCTCGGACAAGGAACTTCCTGCCCGGACGCGCCGCTACCCAGTCGAGGTCCGGCATGGCCTCCGCAAGCCTCATTGCCCAGGACGTGTCGCCCGCAATCAGCACTACATCCTCGGCAGCCACCTCGCTGTCCCAGTTGCGAGCTATCCTCTTATGATGGTCCTTCCACTCCGCGCCGAAGATCTCCATCGGCTTCGGGTTCGCAGAAGAAAGATGCAGGTCAGAGATTGCGAAGACTGCCATCACCGCGTGACACTCACCGACCCTGTCAGGAAATTATCATCAAAAGTTCCCTACTTTACCTACGGTTTGTCCTTGTCTCTGCAGGCGACGCGCCCTATAATAAAGAAGAGGTTTCGGCCATGCCGAAGGCCTCAAGGTCGGGAAGTAGGCCAGGCTTCCCGACCTTCTTATCTGGCGGCCTTACCCCGCACGGCGGCCATACCTTAGTATTGGGGAGTTCAGCGCTCGTCTCCTGCTTCGCTCTCGGGTCTGCCGCCGGTCAGCTTCAGGATCACGACAGTGGCGTCGTCCTGACAAGCGCAGTCGGCCCCGAGTCGTGCGAACACGGCGTCTACCAGCGCCTGAGCGCTGGCGCTGCGGTTCTCGGCTATGATGTCCGCGAGGCCTTCGACCCCAAACGGTTGCCCGCCGCATTGGGCTTCCGTCACACCGTCCGTGTAGAGCGCCACAACGTCGCCCGGAGCAAGCTGCACCTGTGAAGCACGGTACTCGCCGTCTCTGCGTATGCCGAGCGGGAGACCTTCGGTAGTCGCCAGCTCCCTCGTGCCGTCCGCGGCTCTCACTATCAGCATTGGCTCATGACCCGCGCAGGCCAGTTGCAGGGTCCGTGTACCCGCGTCGAGGGTGCATATGGCCATCGTAGCGAACATGTCCTCCGGCGTGTGCTCGACCATGTGACGGTTGAGCGAAGCCAGGGCGGCCGGCAGGTTGAGCCTGTGGGAGGCATCCAGGCTGGACTTCAGACCGGACAGGGCAAGCGCCGCCGGAACACCTTTGCCGGACACGTCGATCACCGCCGCCATCACCGTGTCGGAGGGATCGTAGCTGAAATCGAACAGGTCACCGCCGACTTCAAGCGCGGTGACGGTCCTCGCGGCTATATCGATGCCAGGGATCTGCGGCAGCTCCGCAGGCAGCAGAGCTGCCTGCACAGCCTGGGCAACCTCCAACTCTATGCGGCGCCGCTGCTGTTCAAGCTCGAGAGTCCGTGCCTGCACCTCGGCTTGCCTTCTCCGGTCGCCCTCTAGGCTGAGCTGCCGCGACAGGATCCCCGCCGCGAGCGCGACCAGAAACTGGTAGGGAACGCTGCTCAGTACCCGGTCGATGTCGGCAAGCCGGCTCCGGCCGCTCGGCGTGACCAACTCAATGGACACGACCAGCACGGAAGAAGCGAGGGCCGCCTCCAGCCCGCCGGCCACGCCCCGCTGAACCGCCGCCGCAATCACCACAAGGTAGAACAGATCGTGGAAAGGAGAGTTGACCCCGCCGCTCAGGTACACGAGCAGCGTAACCAACACAAGATCGCCGGCAAGGGTAGATAGCCAGAACCGCGGGCCTGGCCGGCGCACGCGAAGCCAGATATATAGCGCCCCGTTGTAGATGAAGCCGAGAAACACGATGTGCAGGACCGACAGCTGGTGAAACCCTACGCCCTGCCGCAGGAAAGCCGCTGCCAACACCGACGCAAGCACCACCCATCTGCCCTGCACCAGCAGCCAGTCGAAACTCTGTTCTTTTCCGTTCTTCTCAGCCATCTCCGTCTACCGGCTTCCCATCATGAAGATACCGCGGCGTAGCGCCACCTGTTCCCCCCTTGCGGGCCCGGTCGCCGCGCACCATTCCGGCGTCCATCTCACGAGCCCGCGCTATTGCCCATCTGTTCGACCTCAGACTTCTTCGTCACGCTTATTGATCCATTGCTCTCAAGGATCGCATTCGCTACCTCGCCCACATCGTGTACCCCCTGCCGTCTCAGAAGCGCCCTGAGCTCGTGGACGCTCAGCCGCTCCCGTTCCAGGTTCTTCTGGATCATCCTTCCGTTGTGCACCAGGACAGTCGGTACGCCCTGGAACAGGTTCTCCATCCTGCGAGACTTGTAAGTGAGGTAGTCGATCAGCACGCTCAGCCCGATGATGACAGCCGAAAGGATCAGGCCGCCGGTTATGGAATTGTCTCCACCGTTCATAGCATTCTGGACGGCGTTGCTGATCAGAAGGATGGCTACGAACTCTCCGGTCCCCATCTGTCCTACCTGCCTCTTTCCTGCCAGGCGGAGCAGAAACAGGACAAAGAGGTAGACCACTCCCGCGCGCAACACGAACTGCCAGTAAGAGAAAGACACTCCCCAGACATGGTTCATCTTGTTGAACTCCTCCATCATCAGGTATCAGGCATCAGACATCGGAGAGGCTGCGGCTCATCGAACAGGCCGGCGGCGGTTGCAGGCTTCGCTGGTTATCGTAACCTACCAGGTATCCGGAAAAGCCTCGATGGACGGTATGCGGGCCGGAGACTGCATGTCCATTTCGATGACGACTGTGGTGCCTGCAGGCCCGGTGCAGAGGTGAACCCGGTCCGAAAGCGACAGGATCAGGGCATAACCCATTCCGAGAGAGCCGGAGGTCGAGTAACCTAGCTGCAGAATGGCCTTTGGCAGGATAAGAGCATCCATTCCGGGACCGTGATCGGAGATTCTGGCACGCAGCCGGCTGCCCTTGGCAGAGAGCGCCACCTCGCCGCCACTCGCGTGCTTCAGTGCATTCGTAGCCGCCTCTCCAACACAGAGAGCAAAGCTCTCGGCTCTAGTGGGGGGCATCCCTCGCGCTGCCGCCACATCTATCACAAGGTGTCGCGCCCTGCTTACATCCACCGGCTCGCGCACCCTGTACTCACCTACGATCTCGCCGCCAAGGTCCGCGATCTCGCCTGGCTCGCAGATCACCAGCTTGCCCCCAGTCGCCGCAAGAATCGTCTGCTTGTAGAACTGCTTCCGCTGCTCCTCGAAGTGGGCCTCCAAACGCCGCCTGGACTCGTCGGTGCGCCTTTCGAGCGTAACATCCTGCGAGATCACGAGCACTCCCAAAGCTTCCTGGTCCGGAAGAGAGATTGCCGAGAGCCTTTCCTCTTTTATGAAGGTAGACCCATCTTTCCTACGTCCAACTGTCTCGCCAACCCATTTCCCGGCCCGGAGGACTGCGGACAGGATCTCGGCAGCCAACGCTGGGTCGTCGTAGAGAAGCGCCGAGTCTCGCCCCTGAAGCTCGCCCTGTTCATAGCCGTGCATGCCCGCGCAGGCGGAGTTCATGTAGATGATCCGACCGTTGTGGTCCACCATCAAGAGACCGGCGACTGACGATTCGGCGGCATACCTGAAGAGCTGAAGAGCGTCCTCCGCCCGCTTGCGCTCCGTGAGGTCGTCTCCCGAGCTGAGCGTCGCGTAGATCCTGCCCTTGTCATCCTTCAGGACCGCGTTGTGCCACGCGATTATCCTTTCTTCCCCAGTTCTGGTCAAGACAGGATTCTCGTAGTATTCGACCACCTCAAGCTCCCCGGCCGTTAGCTTCGCAAAAGTGCCCCTTACCTCCTGCCTGATCCTCTCAGGGATGAAGCTGTCGAACCAGTTCCGGCCAAGAATCTCGCGTTCGCGGTATCCCAGGATTTCGCAGCCCCTTCGGTTTATGAGCGCTACCTTGTCGTCACGGCTGATGACCACGATCATCACCCCGGCAACGTCTAGATAGCTGCGGGCCCTGTCGCGCTCTTCTCGCAGCTTCTTCTCGATCCCCCGCTTCTCCGTGTAGTCCTCGTGCTGCACCACAACATACCGGACCTTGCCCGACTGATCCGTGATAGGGAAGAACAAAGCGCGCAGGTATCTGTGAGCCGCGTGCGGGACACTGACGTGCTTCACTTTGGCAAAGTCGTAGTCCACAAGCGCTTCGAAGGGCACAGCTTCCTCGAAGGTCCTGCGGATGTCCGGCAGCACGCCCAGCCGCTCGAGTTCCTCATCCTTGAAAAGGTTGTACTTGCCGACAACTTGATCGTCTGAGTCTATCCCGAAGAGCTGGCGGCAAGCGGCGTTCTCGAAGATGGTCGTCCCATTCGAGTCGGCTATCCACGTGCTGATAGGGCTGTGGAGGATGAGATCTCGGAAGATCGAATCGAGCAAGTCGGCTCCGGAGGAGGCATCTGCCACTGCCCCCCGAAGGCTATTCACACGCCGCGTTTTCTTCACCATTTTCGTGTCCCAGCGCCTGGCTAGGCGATATATTATACCAAATTCCGTCCATAATTGCCAAGCTGCCGTGCAGTCGCTGTCCTGGTTCTCAGCCGAATCTGACATCCTTTCCGTGGTCTCTGAGCCATCGCCGGGCATCCGGATGCAGGTCCCGCAGCTCCGGCCGTGCGAGGATCATCTTGTACATCCTCGTCTCCAGGTCCTCATCTGGCATCGACTCGATCTCCGCAACCCGGGCCGGGTCGCGGAGGGCCGCCTCCTGCTTCAGGAATTCCCGGAGCTCCACCACGTCCCGCTTTCTGAGAACTGAGATAAACCCCGTTAGGTATACTGTATCTGAGTCCGACATCTGTCCCTCCCATGATCACTTATACCCTTACCGGCCTGCCGCCGTCGAGCTGCGGCCGCCCCTGCTGAGTCTTGAACTTGCACGACCCTTCTGGTAGCATGATGACGCATCCTGACTCGGCTGTTCCGCTGCTCGGGATGCGCTCGCACTGGATCAACAGTAGAACCGACGGGGATGATCTATGAAGGCAAAGCTAGCACTGGTGGCCGCGGTTGCGGCACTGGTTGTCGTTTCGCTCTTGATTCGTTGGCAGTCGAACCCTGAGGAGCCTACGCCCGTAGAGCCAAAGCCGCCTTCGTACCTGCTTCCGGGCATGGCCACTCGCGCACCAGGCCAGATCGCAACAGTGAAGACCAACAGAGGCAGCTTCAGAATCGCTCTCTACACCCGCGACATGCCGGCCACGTGTACGAACTTCCTCGACCTAGTGCCCCGGGGGTTCTACAACGGCCTCCGCTTTCATAGGGTCGAAGACTGGGTCGTCCAGGGAGGGGATCCCACGGGGAACGGCATGGGAGGCTCTGGCAGGAACATCAAACTGGAGGTCAGACCGGGCCTCGACTTCCAGACCCCGTATATGGTCGGCATGGCCCGATCCCGGGGCCGGAATGACAGCGCTTCCAGCCAGTTCTTCATCAACAAGAAGCCCAAACCAGGGCTGAGCGACCCGGCCACCGGCGCCCCGTACGCCTGCTTCGGTCGCGTGTTCGAAGGGCAGGAGGTCGTTGACAGACTGCAGAAGGGCGACCTGATGAAGGAGATAACGCTCTCCGAACCCACCGAAGACGAACGCGCTCTCATTGAGAAGACGGAGAGGGTGATCCCTTTTCCCAGACCCGCCGGAGGAAACGCGCCGAAGCGGCCCTAGGGAGCTTTGGAAACGCGACCCGAGCTTCCTGCTGAACTAAGATACCATTTTTGAGGAGGTATATACTATGAGGTTGACTGCTGCGCTCGCGGCCCTTGTCATGCTCGCCGCAGGGGCACTCTCCGCGGCCCCGGCCGCGCCCAAGGACACGAAGCCCCAAACGGGCCGCTGGGTCGTCGTAGAGACCAACAAGGGCACCATCAAGTTCGCGCTGTACGAGAAGGACGCGCCCATTACCACCAGGAACTTCATCGAGCTTGCGAACCGCAAGTTCTACGATGGGCTGACGTTCCATCGGGTCGAGGACTGGGTCGCCCAGGGCGGTGACCCGACCGGCACCGGCATGGGCGGGTCCGAGAAGACCATCAAGCTGGAGACCAAGCCGAACCTGACGTTTGACGAGCCCTACATCGTTGGCATGGCCCGCAGCCAGGACCCCGACAGCGCGTCCAGCCAGTTCTACATTACGAAGAAGCCGGCCCCATGGCTGAACGGCGGTTACGCCGCCTTCGGCATCGTTATGGCGGGGCAGAGCGTCGTGGACAAGCTGGAGAAGGGCGACGTGATGAAGACGGTGCGGATCGTGCCCGCGCCCAAGCCCAAGCCCAAGGCCGCGGCTCCCAAGAAGCCATCCGGGACCAAGACCAAGAAGAAGTAGTCCCTCGCGGCAGCGGTGTGCCCGCGAGCCTGGCTGGTGCCCCGCTGTCCCGATCAAGGCTGCGACCGGTTCAGAAGCCAGCTGCGGACTGTGCCGTGGGCTGCTGGAGCCGCGCAAGCAGCGCAGGGCACCCGGTCCCGGCACGCAAGGAAGCGAAACGACCGGTGTCCCTGCCCTGCCAGCTTAGAGCACTCGGAGCTCGCGTGGAACTCGGCTGCGCCGCGCTGGACCCATACATCGTCGAGCGCATCCGCTGGATCATGCGAGCCAAGGTGCTTACGGGCGTCGGCAGCGAATCGGTCAGTATCGAGCGTAAGATACCCCCAGCCGTCTTTCCCGCCGGCGAACCTCGCCGCTGCCAGGTTGACCGAGTAAACGCGCTCCGCGCCGCAGAGCCGCTTGAGCGCCGCAGCATAGACGCGGGCAGTCGCGCCAAGGTTATAGATATCATCGAGGACGAGCACTATGCCGCCGAGGCGCACGGGGCTGACGAAGAGATCTTGCAGCACGTAGTTGATCCGCTGCTGGAGGACCTGGGGACCTGCGAGCCGGTCAACCATCCTCATCGGCTTTCGCGGTTCGGTGCGGAAGAAGAGGTGGCTGAAATCCGGGATGCCAAGCGCATCAGAGACTACTCGGGCCAGCATGGAATGCGGCCGCTGTGGGTCTGGCCGCGTCTCGCCTGACGCTATCACGCGTACGAGCATCTGAGGCCGCCAATCGCGTGCCGCGTCGGCCAGCATGGCGCCATACGCACGAACGATCGCGACCATGCAAGGCCTCCCGAGCGGCCTCGGCCCGGGACCCTTGAAGTACCTGACCAGTTGGCTCTGAAGATCGGCGTCATCCGTCCGCTGCCAGTACGAGCCGAGCGCACGGACGCCGTCGCACCAGTCGCCGTGCGCCAACTCCTCCGCCGAGAGCACTGCTCGCAGCGCCCTGGGAACGGTCTTCCCGCCGTATCGGTCCACGTGTCAACTATACCAGCCGTACGGCAAGCCGCGCAACCGACAGAGAGGCGGGATCACCTGCACCCTTGCCGGCAGGCACAAAGTTTCCAGAAAGGGGTTTACACGGAACAAGGAACCTGCTATAATATGTTCGTCGCCGCGGGGTAGAGCAGTCTGGTAGCTCGTCGGGCTCATAACCCGGAGGTCGAAGGTTCAAATCCTTCCCCCGCTCCCA